>ERZ780002.119-NODE-119-length-36876-cov-3.68469_pt1 | contig 36876 bp, 29 predicted proteins | sample MGYA00511947_ERZ780002 | MGnify/ENA primary metagenome ERZ780002 (study PRJEB29588, sample SAMEA2148558) | human gut metagenome | biome: human gut; feature: human-associated habitat; material: faeces | place: Denmark | collected 2008/2010 ... | reverse complement strand
AAACACATCTCTACTATGCCAACCGCCTGTTCTATTTCATCTGCTCTTATATTTCTAAATTCATATTTATAATGTAATATATTTTCCATGCTGAATACTCCTTTCATCGAACATCAATCCATTAAATATTTGCCTGTAAAACATGGCACAATCAATTCAAACTCCACTGATTATACTATAAAACTAAAAAAGAAGCCAGCAATTACTACCGGCTTCTCCCTGTTTTACTCATTATTTACCTGTATGCAGATATACATTTTACAACTTCCGGCAAATATCTATATCCACAGTGATTCTTTGATCATAAATCTTATATTTGTTCATCTTCCTTGATGTCGGTCATACTCTTAAGTCCCGCGATCAATGTTGATCCGTTATGGAGAACCGCTGATGCCGCCGGTGGAAGTATACCCGCCACACCAAGTCCGATAAGTGCTGTGTTAAATGTCAGGATGAACTTATAGTTGTTATGTATCCTGTTCATGAGTCCCGCACTCAGCTTACGGAAAGTAACAAGCTCCTTAAGGTCATCTGAAGCTATGGTGATATCTGCGATCTCCCTTGCAATGGCTGCACCATCTGCAATGGCTATTCCCACATCTGCCTCTGAAAGAGCAGGTGTGTCATTTACACCGTCACCTATCATGATAACCTTTCTGCCGGCTTCTCTCTGCTCTCTTACAAATCTCGCCTTGTCCTCCGGAAGAACCTCCGCATAGAACTCATCAAGATTAAGCTTGGCTGCCACCGCCCGGGCAGTCTTTTTGTTATCACCTGTCATCATGCATATCTTGCTGATACCAAGCTTGTGAAGCTGATCTATTATATATGCCGCATCATCTCTTACAGGATCCGATATACACAGAACTGCTGTAAGTCTGCCGCCTATTCCCATGAATATCCTTGAATATTCCGGATTGATCTCATCAAGCTTCCATGCCTCATCCTCAGGGATAACACAGCCCTCATCCTCGATAACGAAATGATAGCTTCCTATAACTATCTTCTCGTCATCTATTGTACTGCTTACTCCATGGGCAACTATATATCTAACCTTTGAATGTAATTCCTCGTGGGACAAGTTCTTGTCCATAGCTCCCTTCACAATGGCATTTGCCACTGAATGAGGATAATGCTCCTCAAGACAGGCAGCTATCCTTAACATCTCGTCCTTGTCCCTTCCCTCAAATGTAACAACATCCATAAGCTTTGGTGTTGCATGGGTAAGGGTTCCGGTCTTGTCAAATACTATGGTATCCGCCTCGGCAACTGCCTCCATGAACTTGCCGCCCTTGACGGATATCTTGTTCTCTCTTGCCTGTCTCATGGCTGAAAGCACTGCCAGCGGCATGGATAACTTCATGGCACAGGAATAATCCACCATCATAAATGACATTGCCTTGTTGACATTCCTTGTTAAAAGGTATGTGATGAGTGAACCTGCGAAGCTGTACGGAACGAGCCTGTCGGCAAGACTGTACGCCTTGGTCTCTGCTCCCGACTTCAACCTCTCGGACTCCTCTATCATCCTGACTATCTGGTCGTATTTGCCATGACCTGAAGTCTTCCTTACCTCGACAACGCACTCGCCCTCTTCAACCACTGTCCCTGCATATACATATCCGCCGGCACTCTTTACTACAGGCTCTGACTCACCGGTCATGGCAGACTGGTTCACCGTCATCTCACCCTCAACAACCACGCCGTCAAGAGGTATTATATCTGAGTTACGGACAACCACATGGTCTCCAAGCTCGACCTTACCTATATCCATCTGAACGTCTCCGCCCGGTGTCCTGATCCATACCTGGTCCACATCAAGACACATGGACTTTGCAAGATCGCATAATGACTTTTTTCTTGTCCAGTCTTCAAGCATTTCGCCAATGGTAAGCAGGAACATTACTGATGACGCTGTATCGTAATCACATCTGATTATTGACGCGGTTATGGCTGTGGCGTCCAACACCTCAACCTGCAGTCCCGACTTAACAAGACACTTTATACCCTTTAAGATATATGGAATACTCTTAACTATACATACTGCTTCCCTGATCACCGGCGGAAGGAATATCTTGTTGAACAGTCTTCCGCAGAGCTTGCCCACAAACTTCTCCTCGAACTCCCTGTTCATCTTTCGTCCGGTCTCCTCTGGAACCAGCGCCTTTATGTCTTCGTCATTATAGTCAAATGTCCTAAGTGCCTCTATTACAGCCCCTTTGCCCTTCTTGACCGACTCTGCAAATGTAATTATGACATCCATGGTCCTGTCGTACACATGAACATCCCTTACCACATCAAGGTTCCTCAGATAATACTCAACGATATCCGCCTGATCCAATGACATACGAAGCTGAGGCATTCTTATACGCATTTTTCTGCTTGACTCATGTAATACTATACATTTCATAAATCATTTGCTCCTTCGTTATCTTAGATATCTTTCATATCCTTACAGTAGAAGAAGGACAGCATAAAATGTTGTCCCTCCTCCACAATCCTTCTGTAAAAACACCGGATATTGACTACTCCTCTGTCGTCTCTGCCTCCTCAGTAACAGCCTGGCTTTCATGAGCCTCAACGATTGCTCTTGCCTTCTCTAACTCAAGCTCCTCGTCCTTCTTATATCTTGCCTCGTTGATATCAACTGCATCTTCGTAGATATCTTCACAGTTCTCCTTAACCTTTGTAACAGTCTTCATAACACTGTCTTTTCCTCTTAAAACGGCCGCTGTGCAACCTGTATATACCTTCTTGGCATCCTTACTTGACAGTATTGATACACCTGCTGTTCCGAATAAAAGTCCACCTGCAAATAATCCTATTTTTGACCACTTCATAATAAAGTCCTCCTTAGTTTTAGTTATTTATTATTTGTTATTTATAATATGTATTATGCCGCCAGGCATAACCTGGCGGCATGTTTGATATTTGCTTATGTAGTCATATTACCACTATGAAAACAGAATTAAGAAGTTAATTTTTATTAGCATCAACTAATACCCTTCCAACAGAACTTAAATCCCATGATGGAAACCAACAAACCTTCATGCTATTGTAATAACTCCGGTGCTGATTCTGTAAGATAAGCCACGATCCTTGCAAAGCTGTCATCACTTATAATATGCTCCACCTGACAGGCCTCGTGCTCAGCTACCACGTCATCTATTCCCATATGTACAAACAGCTTGTAGAAGGTATGGTGCTTATCAAGCATCCTCCTGGCTATTGCTTCTCCCTTTTCAGTAAGAACAACCCGCCAGTCACACTTCTCGACGTATCCATCATCCTCAAGCTTCTTAAGTGCAACACTGACACTGGGCTTACTGAAGCCAAGCTGATTGGCAACGTCCGTAACCCTGCATGCACCGTTCTTGTCTATCTGCATAAGTATTGCTTCAAGATAGTCCTCTTTTGATTTTCCTATATTCTGACTCTGCATATACTGCAACCCCTATCGATATTCTTTGCTTGTTATAATATACTTACAAACATTAGTTTTAACTAACCATTAGTATAATCAGTTTATAATCACATGTCAATACTAATTGTCCTGCTGACAGGGTGTTCATACAGCCCGTAACTTACAGACCTGCCAGAGTACGCCCAAGATCCTTTAACTGCTCTGCCACACTGTCATCCGGTGCTGCGTTACAGATAATGCCCTCGTCATTTACAAGTGTTGCTCCGTCGCCTGTTACTCTTCCTTCCCAGTCTCTCACCCATTCGCCGTCACCCCAGCCGTATGAGCCGAAAAGTGCTACGTTCTTGCCTGAGATCACTCCGTCAAGCTCGCACATAAGAGGCTCCATAGTAGTCTCCTCAAGAACCTCAACACCCATTGAAGGACATCCAAGTGCAACTGCTGTCACATCTGCAATATCTGCTGCCGACGCACTGTCTGCAGTAACCATATTAACCTCTGCTCCCGCTTCCTTTGCACCCTCTGCAATATAAAAAGCCATGGCCTCTGTGTTACCTGTTCCACTCCAGTAAATAATACTTACTTTTGACATTTATTCTTCCGCCTTTCTTATCAATTGCTTATTTTAGCTATACCATGACCTCACGGATACTTGCTCCATCAAGGATCTGTCTCACTACCTGCTCCCGCTCCTCATCAAATCTCTCAAAAAGCCTTCTTGTAGCAGCCCGGTTCATGTACACCTTCCAGTATCCGGCATACAGGGAGTTCTTACCCTTGTTCTCTATAAAGCCCTTCACATCTCCGAGAGGATATTCCAGAAATACACCTATTTCATGAGGAAATTCATTTGCATTGTTGCAGAATTCCTTACTTCTCTCAGACAGTCTCACCAACATCTGCGGAAAGTTTCCGGTTTCGTAGCCGTAGATCTTAAGAAAATCCTTTACGTCTTCTCCTGCCAGATACGTCTCGATCATATCTCTTCTATATAAATAAAGATTGAAGGAGTGGTATTTTCCTCTCAGCAGATAACAGGATATCCCTGTACCCTTTAAGAGCTCCTTTATTATATTAAACTCCTGGAGGGACACCGTTATTATGTGAGCAGCCTTACTTCCCTTTAAAATAGGGGCACAATTAATAGCCAACTTCAACTTTGTGTTATTGACTATATCCTGCTTGGACTTCACTGCAAGTATTTCGTTTATTGGCATAATTACTATCTCCACTTAATTGAATATCATGATATATCACTGAAGTTAGACTAGACTAACTCACATCTTTTGTCAATATTATATATTGATAAGTATTATCACATATGAGTTATTGAGAATCTTATCTCATTCGTCTGATACTTTATGCATATTTCCACTGCTCGGACTGTAACTGTGTATCCACCATATGACGATAGATACCATTTGCAGTCTTAAGTTCTGCAGGAGTTCCTGACTCTGCCACTGTTCCGTCCTTTAATACCACTATCTTATCTACGCCGTCTACCGTTCTCATTCTGTGGGCAATGATAAGAACTGTCTTATCCTTAATCAGCTTGGACAATGACTCCTGTATAAGGGACTCATTGTCAACATCAAGGGAAGCTGTAGCCTCATCCATGAGAATTATCGGAGCGTCCTTTAAGAAGGCTCTTGCTATGGATATTCTCTGTCTCTCACCACCTGACAACTCCGAGCCGTTCTCACCTATCATACTGTTCCATTTGTCCGGCATACGCTCAATGAAATCCTCGCAGTTGGCAAGCCTTGCAGCTGCCATAACCTCTTCGTCAGTTGCGTCCTTTCTACCGATTCTTATGTTCTCCATGATGGTGTTATTAAACAGCGTAACGTCCTGGAACACAATGGAGAATAATGTAAGCAATTTCTCAGGATCAATATCTGAAACGTTCATCCCACCTACTGTAATTGCTCCCTTGTCATTGTCCCAGAACCTTGCAGCAAGTCTTGAAACTGTAGTCTTACCGCCACCCGAAGGACCTATAAGAGCTGTAACCTCCCCCTGCTTTGCTGTGAAGCTTACATCTGAAAGCACCTGCTCTCCATTGTCATAGGCAAATGCAACATGGTCAAATGTAATGTCATATCCATTATTTGTAAGTTCATCTTTACCTGTCTGCTCAGGATGTGAGATGATCTCATCCATTCTCTTACAATTCACATCAAGGCTGATAACCGCCGCCAGATTCTGGAGTGATATCTGGAGTGGCTCATACATTCTTGTTACCACAAGAAGAAACATGAAGAATGTAAGCAATGTTATATCTCCCTTTATGAGAAGAGCACTTCCAACAACTGCTGTTGTGGCTATACCAAGCTTAAGTATCATCTGTGCTGTACATACAAAAGCAGCATTTGCAAATTCCGACACAATGGCATGCTTCTCCACAGCCTTGATCTTCTTTGTGAGTCCTTCCATATAGTTTTCTGTCATGTTGTATGACTTAAGGTCTCTCATGGTCTCAAGGCCTTCCTGTATACCATCAAGGCATGCCACCTTGTATTCTGACGCCTTTCCCTGGAGCTTGCCCATGACACTTCTTGAGCTTAATACTATTATGAAAGCAATCGGCATTACCCATACTGCTGCCAGTGCCATCCTCCAGTCAAAGAAGAACAGACTTATTACAATGATAGTAGTTGAGATAATGGCACCAACCAGCTCAGGTATCCAATGAGATGAGCCTGTCTCTATCATGGCACAGTCCCCCATGATAGTATTTGTCAGGTCTGCCAGATCCTTCTTGCTGAAGAAGGAAAGTGGGATCTTTCTGAGCTTCTCAGCCAGTGCCCTACGCCTTACACCACTTTCAATATAAGTTGAAAGGAAGGTGGATCTGTACTGGAACACCGTTGCTGCCGCAATCAGGGCAAGGACTGCCACTATTCCGATTATGAAGAAGGAAAGCTTCTCCCTTGGCACCTCTCCCTCCAGGAGATATGAAGCAAGCTTATACAAAAGACCTACAGGAAGCATAAGTACAAGGTTTGAAACAGTAACTGCAATAAAGGCTCTTACCATTCCATTTGCACCCTTTTCAGATAATGCGTATTTGTGTTTTAACTTCTCTATCATTTATACTGCACCTGCCTTTCCAACCTTCCATTTAACGGATTTATTATATTCACTCCACATGTGGGTATATATTCCATTTGCACTGTTAAGCTCATCATGAGTTCCGTTCTCGGCAATCCTGCCATCAGCAAGAACATATATCCTGTCAGCATTTGTAACTGTAGATAATCTGTGGGCGATCATGATAACTGTCTTATCCTTGGACAACGTCTCAAATGCCTTCTGTACCTGTCTCTCATTATCAGGATCTGCAAATGCAGTTGCCTCATCAAGGATAAGTATCGGCGCATTCTTTAAAAACGCTCTGGCGATGGATAATCTCTGTGCCTCACCGCCTGATACATATACACCCTTTGATCCGATCACTGTGTTCACTCCATCAGGGAACTTCTCTATTATGTCCATACACTGGGCATTCTTAAGGGCTTCCATAACCTCCGCATCGGTGGCGTCAGGTCTGCCCATCCTGATGTTCTCAAGTATGCTCATCTTAAGAAGACGGCTGTCCTGGAATACATAGGAAACCTCATTCATCAGGGTCTCACTGTTTATGTCCTTTACATTTACCCCGCCGATCTTAACGGCTCCGCTGTTCACATCCCAGAATCTTGCGATCAGCGACGCAAGGGTGGTCACCGGATGTTCCAACGAACGCCACATGCTCGCCGGAAGCTATCTTAAGGCTGATACCATCAACCACATTTTTGTCAGCGCCCGCATATGAGAATACAACCTTGTCAAGCTCAACGGATGTATCCTTTGGTGTCTGACCATCTGCCGGTTCAGGCAGTGGCTTCATATTAAGTATCCCGTCCATTCTGTTTATGGCGTCCCTTACCATAAGCTGTGATTCTCCTGCAAATGCTATCTTCATCAGGGTTACTGTAAGCACTGATGTTATGAGTATGTAGAATATAAGGTTAAGAATGAACTTGTCTGTCACTCCATGACCTGTGAATACATAGGCAGCTATAATGAGTGCTGCAAATATACCATTTGCAGAGGTGGTAAATGCCACCATGGGAAGCATCATGTTCTTGGTGTATCCCAGAGTCCACTTCTCGTACTCGTCAATGGCATTCTTAAATCTCTTGAAGCTGAACACTGTCTGTCCGAAGGTCTTAACCACCGGAACGCCTCTCACATACTCAACCGCTTCGGCTGACATGGTTTCAAGGGCGTTCTGATACTGCTTCATATCCTCTGCCATCTTGGGACCCATCATAAGGGTTCCCATAAGAGCAAATGCTATAACCGCAGGTATGAGGCTTATAAGTCCCAGCCTGTAGTCGAATACCATCATCATGGCAAGAAGTCCTACAGGTGTTGCAAATGACACCACCTTATCCGGAAGGTTATGAGCAAGGTATGTCTCTGTTGCTGCTGATGAGTCTGCAACGATCTTTCGGATCTTACCTGTTCCCTCTGACTCCACATAGCCAAGGGGAAGCTTCATTATATGGTTCATCATGGCTGTACGCATGTTGACCTGAACCCTGAAGGCTGCCTTGTGGGAGCACATGAGTGCTGCAATATATATGACCATGGCGATCAATGCAAATGCCACAGCCATCCAGCCATATTCTTTTATATGGACAGCCTCACTGTAATTTGGTCTTACCTCAAGAACCTCTTTCATGATCTTCCATATGTAATAAAATGGAACCAGTGCGATCAACGCACTTAATGCTGCCAACACCAGGGATGCATAGGTAAAATACTTATGGTCTCCCGCGTAGTACATGAGCCTGCTAAGGTCTCCCTGTTTTTTCTCTTTCACTTTTATTCCTCCTTACTTCATAGCACGGCTCACAAGGTGATGGCGTGCTTTATTTTTTCATGTAACATCTGACACATTTGTTTTACACTTTTTTGTGACTATCCTTCATGGTTACATTATTCTTACTACAATTAGTTTTGTCTAACTGTATTGTGATTTTTTAGGCAGTATTGCTACTGCCCTGTATTAATTGTTTATTCATGTTACGCATACATTATATGCATATATGCTACGTTATCTGACTCCTTCGATCACTGCTCGCCAGCCTGCCTGATTGAAGGTCTGAATGTGTGCCATAAGCTCAACTGCGTCCTTATACTCCAGTTTATGAGTTACTATCTCATAAATATAACGCCAGCCTGTACTGCACATTACATGGATAAAGAAATCATTCACCCTGTTATCCACAGTTGAATACTGATCTACAAACAACCTGTAGTACTTCTCTTCGATTGCCACCAGACTGTCAAAATAATTCTCGTATTCTGTACCTGCAGAACAACAGAATATCAGCCGGAACACATCAAAGTTGGCATATATATATTTCAATACCAGATCTGTCCCCTGTTCGCCGAAAGACTCTGCCTTATCTGCGTCACCGCTGTCAGCTGCCGCACTTATACTTCCAAGATACATATCCATAAGTCCGTCTGCTGCCGGCTTGACCACCGCAGAAAACAGACCTGCCTTGTCCTTAAATCTTGTGTATATGGAATTGGTGCTGACACCACTATCTGCAGAAATCCTTCTAAGACTGGCATCATGAAAACCATATTTCAGAAATTCTTTTTTAGCACTGTCTAAAAGGGATTCCGTAACCCCTGCTGTCTCCTGTCTCATTCTCACCTCCGAATTTCCAGGCCACCTATCACCAGGCCAGCTGCATCCCTATAGCATTCCCATACATATCTAAGCTTATACAGACACTTAATATGACCAGATTTTTATGACCAGCTATTAATAGCCAGACTATTAATAATCAGACTATTAATAATCCAGTTATCATAACAGTGTTACCGTAACACTGTTATGATAACAATCACCCTAGGTATTGTCAAGGATATTTTTTTATTATTAAATACAAACCACGGTCAACTCAATTTTCCCAATCATTCTATATTGAATTCTCAACCTGTATCTAAAATTTTTCTTACATAAAAATGTTTTTTGTGTTATCATAGCTGAGAAAAATTTAGTGTAATCACAAGATGTAAATCCAGCATTTTTGAATTTTGTTTTTTGATGTTACAGGGTATGTCATATGATACCTGCTATTAATGCGTGTAATCTGGTGCAGTATATCTGCAGGATTACACGCATTTTTTGTTATAGCAGGAAGGTAAATGCAATATCATGATGGCATCTTACCACCGCCTATACATTTTCAGGAGGATATCACAACATGAAAGAAAAAAACCAAAACGAAATCTTACTAGCTGACCCCAAAAACAAAACAGTCCCGGCAAAAAACAAAATGGAAACCATGCCGGTGAACAGGCTTATGTTAAACATGGGTATACCTATGATAATATCCATGATGCTGCAGGCCGTCTACAATATAGTGGACAGTGCTTTTGTGGCAAATATAAAGGGAACCGGTGAACAGGCGCTAAACGCCCTTACTCTGGCATTCCCTGTACAGATGCTTATGGTTGCTGTAGGAATAGGTACCGGCGTCGGTGTAAATGTACTTCTGGCAAGAAGTCTTGGTGAAAAAAATCATGACCGAGCCAACAGGACAGTAGGCAACGGAATATTTCTTATGGCTGTAATATACATTATATTCCTGGTCTTTGGATTATGTGGCACAGATATCTACATATCCTCCCAGACCACCAATCCTGTGATCAAGGACATGGCAAATGACTATCTGCGTATATGCTGCTGCTATTCATTTGGCGTTCTGGGATTTTCTCTGTACGAAAAGGTTCTCCAGGCAACAGGCAGAAGCATGTACTCAACCATAGCCCAGATAGCCGGTGCAGTGTCAAACATCATACTGGATCCTATACTTATATATGGACTTCTTGGATTTCCCAAGCTCGGAGTTGCCGGTGCCGCCTACGCAACAGTTATCGGTCAGGTAATATCCCTGTTATGTGGAATAGTATTTCATGTGACAAAGGATAAGGAGATAAAGAATAGTTCAAGATTCATTATGCCATCGGGAAACATAATAAAAAATATCTATGCAACAGGTCTTCCTGCCATCATCGCACAGGCACTGATGTCCGTGATGACCTACCTGCTCAATGTTATATTTGTAAAGATAAACGAAAATGTAGTCACTGCCTATGGTCTGTATTACAAGATCCAGCAGTTTATATTATTTGCCGCATTCGGAATGAGAGATGCTATAACCCCTATAGTATCCTATAGCTACGGCATGAAAAATAACGAACGTGTGAAGGACGGCATAAGATATGGTCTGCTCTATACCACCATAATAATGGCATCCGGGCTGTTGCTTGTAGAAGCACTGGCAGCTCCATTCTCCAGCTTCTTCGGGCTCTCGGGAGATACAAGAAATCTGTGCATGTCTGCCATGCGTATCATCTCATTAAGTTATATCTTTGCCGGTGCAAATATCGCTTGTCAGGGTATATTCCAGTCCCTTAACCGAGGAATGGAATCTCTTGTGATCTCAGTATGCAGACAGTTCCTGTTTGTCATTCCTGTAGCTTATCTCCTGACTATCGCTGTCACAGCTGATCACGCGACACCATGGATCGTATGGCTTACATTTCCATTTGCAGAGATAGTTTCTGCAATTATTTCTGCCGTACTAATGAAATGTGTAAAGAAAAAAATACTTGCTTACTAACAGCGATAAAATATACACATAAAAAAAGCTGCCTTTGGCAACTTTTTTTACAAGCCTATAGGTCTTACAATTTATAACATCAATAATAACCTATAACTCTAACAATTATCTATGCTCTATAACTTATAATGTCCACAAATCCTTGCGTTGTCTTATGGAATCCTGCTCTGTGATCTTTCTGATCACGCGGCAGGGATTACCTACTGCAAGACTATTTGGAGGGATATCTCTCGTAACTACACTTCCGGCTCCGATCACACAACCATCACCAATAGTAACTCCACCTGTTATGACCACGTTACTGGCGAACCAGCAATTATCGCCTATTGTTACAGGCTTGCCATATTCCTCATCATAATCATGTCCGTCCCGGGCAGTCTTAATATTCCTCTCCTGCCACATAAACGAATGCATTGGTGTTGCTATAGTGCAGTTTGGTCCAAAGAATACATTATCTCCTATCTTAACAGGGCATATATCCAATACCGTGAAATTAAAATTAGCATAAAAATTCTCTCCAACCGAAGTGAATCCCCCATAGTCAAAATATACCGGTCCCTGGAGAAATGCGCCCCTGCCTCTGTGGGGAATCAGCTCATCAAGTATCTGCTTTCGCTTTTCTTCTTCATCTTCAAATGTATTATTGTATCTCTGAGACAGCTTATGTGCTTTTAATCTCAAACCAGCCAGTTCTTCATCTGTAGGATCATATACCTTACCAGCCAGCATCTTCTCCTTCTCTGTCATATATGTTTTCTTCCTTCCACATTAAAAGTATTTACATTAAATATTTCCCATTGATACATTTACCAGCTTATTGCAGGACTCAGAGTATACATGGTCAAATACTGCACTTACTGCATACAGGATATAATTCATGTCGCATTCCACTGTGCCATTTTCCTGCATGTACTGTTCATGCAGCTCCTCAATGTCACAAAAGCTCTTTATGTCAGTACATATCTCTGCGGTTTTTCCAAACAGCATCTGGGAGAATCTTCTGTGAAGGGTGACCTCGTAAGCACAGTGGTCAGCTAAGCTTCCTGCGAAATTTCCATTGTGGGGATAGGTAAATGAATCTGCCACATAATGTGTGAGCTTGCCCAGGCGATAGTAATCCCACAGTCCCATTGTAGCTTTATCCTGCAGTGATTCATACAATCTCCTCATGGCAGGCAGGACATTCTCATAATTGTGTCCCCGCAGCTTCGCCCCCGGCTTCCAGCCATGAAAATATGTGATCAGGTTCCAGTCGGGCTCAACAGCCCCTAATATAAAAGCCCGTCTTAATATATCAGGAACATTATCTTCAAATCTGTTCTCAAGAAATTCCCCGAGAATCCTATGATCTATTGTCTGCATATTGGTCTCCTTTCAAAAAAATACAATATAGCCTGTGTTGCTTACCAAGCCACTTATCAGGATCATCTACATCCTGATCTCATATCTGATTGTTAAAGATTATAACCAATAAAAATAAAGTCCCTCATAAAAATGTATAAATATTTGCTAAATAATTCTTAAAATTCCCGAAAGCAGAAAAATGCCGACTGCGGCCAGGTAATTCCTGCAGCAGTCGGCATTTCTGTTTTTCATTTTCTGTTTTTGTCGGTTTTTAAACCTTGCATATGTTCCTGTGATCAATTCTCAAAGGGTCTCACTCTCAAGGTTACTCCCAGCCCTTCACATATGCTGCGGCACTTCTCGATCTTGTCCTCCGGCATAACCTGTTCAACTACGGTCATAACTACGTTGGGCACATACTTCTTCGCCAGAACTGCAAATTCCTTCATGGCATCGTAGGACTTTATTCCAAACCGGGATCTGGTCAGCTCCAGAAACTCCTCTTTATCAGGTGCATTTAAGGAAATGGATACTGTATCTATCCTTCCTGCAAGCTCTGGGGTCACATCCCTGCCATATATGAGATTTGCAAGGCCTATGGTATTAAGTCTTACCTTAAGCTCCGGATATTTTTTCTTCAAGGCGTCTATGACCGCACATACATCATCAAGTCTTTCAAGAGGCTCGCCAAAGCCGCAGAACACCAGCTCATTTATGACACTGAGATCGAATTTATCACAGAGAGCCAGCACCTCTTCCACAGAAGGCTCCCCATCCTTAAGCCACAGGGTATTGTTTTCCTGCTGCTTCTTAGTCTGTCTCAGGCAGAACACACAACTGCAAGGACATTTATTTGTCATGTTCACATAAACATTTTTTCCTGTAAGGTCACCGCTCTTTTCTATATCAAGGTAGCCTTCCTCGCCAACCTTTCCGGTCACTGTATAAAGAAACATTCCCACACCTCCGATTTTCACATTTTATTTCTATAATAATTAATATTCTATTCTATACACAATTTATCATAAACAAAAATTTTAAATCTAATTTTCTCATGTTCTGAAATTATGCTGTCCAATCAATTTATCACGACTCCTTCAGCACTCGTCCACAAGGTCTTTCAGATACATCTCAAAACACAGCCCCCAGTATTCGGGCACTTTATTCTCCTCGCAATAGCTTATGCACTTTGACACATATGCGGCGGCCTTTTTTACTGACTCGTAAAAGCTGTGTCCGTTCATATACATGCCTGCTATTACAGACGCGATCACGTCACCTGTGCCGCTTCTGTCTCCGCCGATCCTGTCAGCCATGACCATCTGGAAGTCCTCATCCTTGTTGTAGATGAAATTTGCAATCTGGGTTTTATTAAAACGTATCCCTGTCACCACTATATGCTTCGGTCCCTGGGCAGCCAGGGCAATGCACATCTTCTTAAGCTCTTCTATTGTAACAGTGTGATCAGGATATGGCAGATCCAGCAGGGTGGTAAGCTCTGTAAGATTAGGAGTGATTATGTCTGCATACTTCACCAGCTCCTTCATCCTGTTGCACATGGCTTTATTATAGGTCTGATACAGCCTGCCATAGTCTCCCATTACCGGGTCCACTATTACAAAGTTCCTGTCATTCTTAAAGTACTTTATAAAATCCGTAACTATCTCCACCTGACGTTCCGAACCTAAGAAGCCTGTGGATATTGCGTCAAATTCCAGATTAAGTTCCTTGTAGGTCTGTATATAGTCTTCCATCTTATCTGTATAATCATCAAAGTAAAATGTAGGGAACTGGGTATGGGCTGAAAGTATGGCTGTAGGCACCGTAACAGGCTAGAGCCCCCACACCAGCCTGTATCTTCATGGCTGAAACTATGGGAGCCATAACTGCTATGGAGCACCTTCCAAAACCGGTAACATCATTTATTAAAGCTATCTTCTTCTGCATTTTTTTAACCTCTGTCAAAAATTTTAAGTGTACTGTTTTTACCATTTGCTAAAGCTTTTATGTCCATGAAATTTTACCATCAAATGAGAGCTTATTCAACCGGATATAGAAAAAGCAGGCATAACATCTGCTAAACTTTAACACTGCAAATGCTATGCCCGCACCATTCTTTACGTAGTACCATTCTCCATTGTACTTAAAGAGCTTGGTCACCGTTAAATCCTTATCACCATATTTTGTGTAATACCACTTAGGGAACAGTTCTATTCCTTCAAGGGAACGGATGTCCATCTCGTTCAATAACAGCGAAATCACCTTGTCGGGATTTACCCATCATACCCTCCTTATGATATTCCATTCAATTTCCTAACACTTGTTATTTGCTTTTTGGAGTATCATGTATGATATTGTGACTCAAGACACTATGGTAGAATTTATACTTTGTTTATTTCTACGCCCTTCCGAGCTTCTTCTGCATAACGCCCTTTTCTACATAGTACAATGAACCTCTGTACTTTACATTTCCGGTGTAAGTGAAATCAGCCTTGCCATTATTGACGTAGTACCACTTGCCGTTATATTTGCATAAAGTCTCAGAATTATTGATAACTCCGTCCTTTATATAATACCAGGTCCTATTGTACTTAACCAAGGTAACAGCTCTGAAATCAACTCTTCCGCCATGGACATAATAATACTTCCCGTTGTATTTCACCAGCGTAACTGCATTGAAGTCCACCACACCGGCATTTATATAGTACCAGCTATTTCCCCAGTTGAAGAGACCGGTCTTCTTGAAATTAACCTTACCATGTTCAACGTAGTACCATTTATTTCCTCTTTTCGCCAGCGTATTCGCATTGAAATCAGCCACGCCATTTTTCACGTAATACCAGGAACTGCCGTACTTCACCACTGTGGTTGCCGATGTATCATGAACACCATCCTTTATATAACACCATTTGCCATCTCTCTTCACAAGAGTCTCACCCTTTGGTGCAATAGTCTCGGTTCTCTGTTCGTTACAATTTTCACAGGTGTATACAATACTTCCTGCCTCAAGAGCAGTAGGTGCCTTGGTGACAACACCCTGATCCCATTTATGTCCCAGTGCCGGTATCTCCTCCTGCCTTGCAAATATCTCTCCGCAGTCCTTACAATGGCTTCCCTCTGTAAGTCCCGGGGCAGTACAGGTTGCAGCCACGGCTTCGTCAACCACCACTGTGTGTCCCTTGGCAGGAACCGGCTTACTGTCCTCAACCTTTATACCACAGACTTCGCAATATACATCACCGGTAACACCGGGCTCCGTACATGTGGCAGGAACAGCATTCTTGAACAGCTTCGTGTATTCGTGTTTCTGTTCATCCAGACCATCAATAAGTTTCTTGTCCGGATATGTAATATCACTCTCCGAAAGACAGTTACCCTGGCAAGCTAAATATTCATATTTAACATTATCGTTCAGGATCAATTTATGGATATTATTTTTATAGCACGCAATACCGGTAAGCTTCGGACAATTGCTCACGTCCAATGTGACAATATTATTGAACGTACACTGTAACCGTGTTAATTCTGTATTATTGCTTACATCAAGAACCTCAAGCTTATTATTAAAACAATCAAGCTCTTCAAGCTTTGTATTTCTGCTGAGATCAATGGATGTAAGCTTATTCCAACTGCAATTAAGTTTCTTTAAATTCACGTTATTGCTCAGATCAAGCTCTGTCAGTCCATTCTGACAGATTTCAAGTTCTGTCAGCATTACATTTTTGCTGAGATCTACCTCCTTGATCCCCTCAAGTGTTGGCTCATCCTTATCCAAATCTTTGACAATTCCTACACAGCTAAGCTTCTCCAAACTTGTTAATAACTCTATGCCCTTCAAGGATTTAACTTTATCCCCCTGAACATAAATATAAGTAACCTTTGCCACATCTATCCAGCCATCTCCGTCCTTATCATAGGTATTAGAAAGATATTGCCTGAAGTTGTCATCAGGGAAATTATCTGAATTGATCTCTACCTGTCCGGTCTCGTCATCCTTTCCTGCGTCTGTATCTGTAGCTGCAAATACTGTGCTTTCACTCACAATGCCTGTATCTTCTATATTTCCTGACGCGTTTACAGTTATAGCCGGTACCAGCCCGGTGAACCCCAACGTCACCGCCATGGCCATTGCAATTAACTTCTTTCTCATTACGTATCCCATCCTTTCCATCAAAATGTGTTTTCATTCAATATTATCTGTAACTAATAAAACTCATCTGCTTCTGCAAATATCAGACTTGGCAGACTTTATATTGTGTCAAAGCCCATATTACTGCAATTCAGGTGGCTGGATCATTAGCCAGTTGTACATTAGATTTTCAGTTACTATTCCGTCCAATAGATTGTCGTCTATATCAGTTGCCATGTCTGCATTATATGCCTGTGACATTTTTTCATTATACTCAGCTTCTGATATCTCATTGTCTTCCCATTCATAGGCAACATAATCAGGGCCAAAACCATATCCTTCACCCTTAAATCCTTTTTCATAAATCTTTTCATCATTAATGTAGTAAAGCACTTGTGCCACTCCTAAATCTGACGGATCTCCTTCATAGTCAATAAATTTTCCGCTTTTTTCTATGTATGAATTTACTCTGCCATATAACAATTTCCCTACTACTTTTCCATTATAATTTGTCAAAATTAATGAGTTACCCATTCCACGCCAATCTAAATTTTGGAATACTATCTCTGGAATATCATCATTGGTAATATAAGCGACTTGAAATTTATTTTGTCCTTTGGACTTTAAGTCAAAGCTAATTCCATAATCTTCCTCAGCCGTCATTAATGCCTCCGCATATGCCACAGCCCAGTCCGCATGAAGACTCTTGCACTCATATATTGACCAGAATTTTTTGTCATCTATTTCCTTTAATTCCAGTTTCCACTGAGTTCTGCTTATATTCGGTTCAAAGTTCTCAGCAGCCTTACCTGCAAGCCTTTTGTCCTGAGGACGATACGCGTCCACTGTGAGATAATAATATGTTCCATCATACTCAGCCTTTAGTATTTCATTACAATATCCATACTCTAGCCATCCCCCTGTCTCTTCCGTGTAATAGTAATATTCATCTCCATCAAGATAAGTCCCAAGTTTATTTGGTTGCCCTTTAGGTAGTGCGTCCTTTACATCCTGTATAGCGTCATCTGACATATTTAAAACATTCTTTTCAATCCATTCAATTCCTGCCGCAGAATATATTCCAATCATCTCGGTTGGATCAGATGTAGTCTCCTGGCGAAATTGATATCCGGGTGCCAAAGCGAGATCAACTATTCCATGTTCTTCAAAAGTACCATCTCCCGTAAGCAAGTCCCCAACAATATCGTCTGGCGGGTTTTCACAGGAATAGTTCTTATCTATATCATCGCCATAGTTTTCAAACAAATTTAGAAATTGATACAGACTATCCTTTTCCGGGATTTCAGACACTGCTATCTCATAAGGTTCCGGTGGGGGTGCCTCTGTGGTCACTTCCGTTGTAGCTTCTGTAGTGATCTCAGTAGTCCCCTCAGTTGTGGTCTCTTCTGACACTGCCACCTCACTTGTAGCCTCGGTTGTTGGTTCTGCGATCACCTCTTTATCCTTATCATGCAAGTGCAATATAACGCCTGTGGCAGTTCCTCCAAGTACAGCTACACACGCCACAGCACATGCGATCTTCGCCCCAACAGAGGCAAATACTCCTGTCTTGGCTACCCCTGCCACTGCACCTTTTGCCACTGCTCCGGCGGTTTCTCTGGCAACTGCTCCCACAGTCTCCTTGGCTACGGCACCTCCCGTTTTAGCTATAGTTCCGGAAGCCTTAACTGACGCAGTTACAACGCCTTTTCCGGCTTCCACGGCTGACGCTGCCTTACCTGCCAAAGCTTTATTTCCAACAGACACTGCCCTGCCTGCAGAAGCTGATCTTCCAACTGCTGCCGCCTTGCCTCCTATTGAAGAAGCTCCAACCATAGAGCCTGCTGCCTCAACATTTGCAGCCCCATAAGCCCCATTAAACATTGCAGCCCCTATACCTGTTGCTGCTCCAACTGCTGCCCCTGTAGCTATGCCGGCACCGGGGCCTTTCTCTTCGCCGTCTTCATATGTTTCAGCTCCCAAAACTCCATACGTCTGTCCTGCTCCGGAGCCTAAAAATTCATATATTTTTCTCTTTGCAATATCATCTATCACCTTTGGCAGCCAGTCCATAAACTGCTCCTCGGATTGCACCGCATTGATATTTGCAAATACAAAATTGTAGCTCTCCGCAAGAATATCCTGTGTGAACCTTGTCTTCTCCTCATCAGACAGAGCAAGGTTCGCAACCATGGGATATATTCTCCTGTACTGATCCTGATATGTATTGTAGTAAAGGAAATCCACGCCCTCCTGCTTTCCTTCCTTTGCACTTATCAGGCCCTCTCTAATGTTATTTACCATTTCTTCTCTCCACTTTACATCAGTCCATTATTAGTATTGATTGTTTCCGTATCTCATGTAATTCCAGCAGGATATCATGTATTCCAACTGGTTTATTGGATAATATTTTGTTTCTAATGCCACCGTACATCCGGCAGACGAAACTCTTATAAATTTGTATTGTTTTAATATGTACCACAGGAAAATCCCGAGACAGCCTACCACCAACACTGCAAATGCTGCCTCCGACTGTTTGTAGATCTTCTTCCCGAAGCTGATCATAACAAATGCATATGCAATAAAAATCATCAACAGCATTTTCGAACGCATTTTGATGAAATCAATGCTAAGTATGTCCTGGGAACGTATGGACACATCCCCTGCCTCACGACGGATATACCAGTCACGGAGATTGTAGTGATTTCCCTGTATCATCAGATATCCATTTGCAAATGTAATATTTCCTGATCTTGGCGATAATGATCCGATATATATACCTCCCAATATTACTGCACCGTCCTTTTCAGATTGTTATGCTTTCCGCCATTTATGGCTGCGGATATTTTTTTCGCCATATCATATTCATAATTTTCTGCAGCCTTATCCTTTGCAAGGCGAAGCTGCTGATGAAAATTATTGATCTCCTGTCCTGAAAACCATCGTATGTCAAATGCTATTTCGCCACCTGCATATTGGATAGATATCAGAGAAAGTTTATTATCATAATATTTGTATATTAAGAACAATAGAGCAGACAACGCAGCGAGTCCCCAAATAACAGCTAACCCCTCTTCTATATCATACAACAGCATAATCCCAAATATTGAAATAATCACTAGAGCCCAGGCGAGAATGGCATAACCTATATTGACCATTCTTATAAATCCACTTCCTGTAACATCCTTCAGATCCACTACCTGACTACGTGACATCTTATTTGCATTGGGATTTCCTCTGCCGTTGTAGGAAATAGTATATGACGTACCATAAAAGTATGCACGTTTGTCACTAACCACAGCAAAGCCATTCCTCACTGAGCCGTTATGCAAATAATTCTGAATGTAATTATTTCCCAATGTTGCCACAAGCTTTTCATTAGGGCTCATGAACAACCGGGTAAATCTTGCGTCATTTCTATTTTGTGCCGCCATCATCTGTGCATTTGTACATCTTGGACAGACCCCATTTATCAGTTGCGTTCCACATGCAGGACATACACCGCCCTGACTGTACTGCTGCCCACCATTATTTTGTTGTTGATACGCAGCCTGCCCATAACCTGCCTGCTGATAGTTACCATTCTGCTGGTAATTCATATTCTGTTGATACTGCTGTTCTCCCATCGTCTTTCCTCCTAAATTTGAACATCAGCCCATTTAAAATTTGCGTTAGACAAAGGGCTGACGCTGCATGTCAAGTTTTCATATAAAACTTGACACAATAATTAATTACCCATCAAAGCCTTTTTAGCCGCTTCAACTGTGTCGTAGAAAATCACCTTTTCTCCTGTCAAATTATCCTCCGCAAGAAAGCTTATCCCATGTTGGTAATCATTCGGGTCTTCGCCTTCGCCCAAATTATATCCATTATAAACTTTCAAATTTTCACCATTTAATTCAAATTCCTCCAAATCATGACTGTTAGTAGTCACAAACTTATTGCTCCGTGGTGCATATACAAGTGTGTTGGGTTGAATACGACATACTGACTTATCTCCATATCCGTTCACATTCTCATATATGTGAACACTGCCATCTTCATATGTACCTACATGCCCTGTATCATAAAAATATATTTCCGGTATATCATCGTCATTAAGATAGAACAATGCACACTTACTATCCTCAATGTACTCCATGTAATTACGATAGGCCGTCTCCCAAGGCTCCTCACCTTCAGGAACCCTTTCGTATCCGTATCCATTTTCATCAATACGGACTGTGTTGTCTGTCCTATCATCATAGTAACCTTCAACCTCATAAGATAACTCACTATCATTCAAGGTCAATGTAGTAGTTGCATATTGTGGAAAACTACCATACTCAGAGTCATAAGCCTGGGTAACATCCGATGCGAGACACACCAGAACTCCATCGCTACTATACAAATATGTATTCTCTGCTTTTTCAGGCGAGTCATTAGTCTTTTCGCCATTTATATTAATATCTCCATGTTCAGCGTCAAATGAAATATCAATACAACCCTTTTCGCCAAAAACGTCAATCCATTTTCCTGCATACTCGTCAAGAATTGTCTGTGACACTTCTCCCTTTGTAAGGCTTTCACTGTATTCCACTGCTTCGTTCCAGTCACCATTCCTTAGTTTATATGACAGTGTGATATGTGTATCATCTTCCAGCTTTAAGTCCATGTGATTATTCAGCCTGATCTTTTCTGCATTTCCTTCATATATTTTGGTGTAACCCATCCTGCCATCTTCCAGTGTATTCAGAATATAAAAATATAATCCGCCATATTTAATATCGGTATAATTTATAACCGCCATGCCAATATGTTCTCCCTGCCAGTATCCTATCAGCGGTGAAGACGCACCAGTCAGATCATTCCATGCAGCCAGCTTCGAATGTCTTTCCTCTGAATAGAACCACTGGACAAATGAACTGAGCATTTCTTTCTTCTCATCAACTGTAAGAACGATCTCGTCATCGTTTGTTTCCGTATCTGTGTCATCCTGGTCAGCTTCACCTGTTTTATCGCCCATTCCCAGTTTATTTCCTATCCAGGCATTATCCTCCATATCCGAGAATATTTTATATGTATCATCGTTTATATACTCATTATCAAGATAATCACTTGCCCAATCAGATAACCATTCGCAAAAAAAACCGCCATCCGCTTCTTCCACAAATTTGGTATCCTTTATCCAGTTCAAGTCTCTTCTGAGAAGCCCCTTACAGTCAAATTCATAGAATCTATCAGGCTTTACCATGCGATATCTGTCATCCACCAGATAACTGTAAAGTCCATCCTGGGTATGTATCCACTGCTCTTTCATATCAGATATAATTGTCTGAAATTGCATTTTGCTATATACTATCGCCGCTTCATTATAGTCATCAAATGCGTCTTTTTTTTCTGCATAAAGAACAGGTGATACGGCAACCGTATCATCCGCCAGAAGCTCGTACAGCGTCATGTTCTGTATCACTTCGGTATAATATTCGTTTTTACCATATATGGTCCGGAATAGCTTCTTTATTTCCTTCTCATAGTCATTTGCAGTTGTGAGATTACCATCTTCATCCTGGAATTTGACAGTCTGCTTGCCATCCTTACTGTTGATATATGCCAGGGCAACTCCCTGACTTCCGTCTATGGCATAAGAATAAAGCTCCTGCCATTTGCCCTTCTTTAAAAGGTAAATCTGCCCCTCTGAGCTGTCCTTGCGTTTGGCAACTATTCCATCGCAATTAATTATTACCCTTTCATCCTCTGAGGCTGTCAGTTCTTCAATCCTTTCAACTTCACCATTCTTGTACCCCAGGAAATCCCAGTACATATACGGAGAGCCTGCCTCCGACCGTTCATCAGAATAATCACTGTCATATTCATCATAGTAATCATCATCAGAAGAGTTCTGATCCGCTTTCAGATATATCATCACAAGAACCGGATAATCGGCTGCGTCAAGCGTCATGGCATAGCCACAATCATATCCTGCATGGTCATTTTCATGAGCATTGGCATAATCCAGATACGCATCCATATATTTGCCATAATCGGATTTTGATAAAGAATTTGCACCTTCCTTTTTTTCTGTGGTGGTACCTGCCTTGTCGCCGCAGCCCCACAGACAGATGGTCAGGATCAGAAGTCCCAGAACTGCCCATATCCTACTGTGTTTTCTCATTTTTCCCTCCTAATTCAGCCTAAAAATCTATCATTTTAACATCAGCTCATCTGCAATCACTAATGCAACTACAAATGAGCCGATATTCTCCACTGATCTGCAAATGATCAGCCGTCAGTATTTATTTTACCTTTTTCTGCATAATTCCCTTCTTAACATAGTAAACAGAGCCATTGTAGGTAACATTTCCTGTGTAATTGAAATCAACCTTGCCGTTATTCACGTAGTACCATTTGCCGTTGTATTTGCACAGGGTCTTTGACTTGTCGATCTTACCATTCTTTATGTAGTACCAGCTGCTGCCGTACTTGCAGAGAGTCACTGACTTGGTGTCCATCTTGCCGTTCTGCACGAAGTAGTAGGTATTATTGTACTTACAGAGGGTTCTTGTTTTGTCAATCCTACCATTCTTGATATAATACCAGCTGCTGCCGTACTTGCAGAGAGTCACTGACTTGGTATCCATCTTGCCATTCTGTACAAAGTAGTAGACACCATTGTATTTGCACAGGGTTCTTGCATTGAAATCAACCTTGCCCTTGTTCACGTAATACCAGCTATTGCCGTGCTTTACGAGGGTTGTGGCGTCGAAATCAACAATACCCTTATTCACGTAATACCATGTGCCCTCATACTTGAACAACTTAGTCGCATTCTTATCATTCTCACCGTATTTCATGTAATACCAGGTTCCGTTATCGTCAATGTAGATATCTTCAACCTTGTGCTGATTGCCTGTATTGCATTTCTCCATGTTATCTTTATCAAGATATGAAAAATCCTCGTCAGGCATATAGTTTTCCTCGCAATCAAACCAGTTAAGCTTTGTATTCTTTCTGAGATCAAGCTTCTCAAGCCTGTTATAACTGCAATCCAGACAGGTAAGTTCAGTATTTGTGCTCAGATCAAGGTTGGTTATTTTATTTTCATAGCAATCCAGGGTCTCAAGCTTTGTATTGCCGGACACATCAAGGCTCGTGAGCTTATTGCCACCACAGTAAAGCTTCTGAAGATTGCTGCACCAGCTCACATCCAGCTTAGTAAGCTCTGCAGAATAAATATTAAGCTCTGTAAGCATTTCACAACTACTCAGATCGATGTCACTGATCTCGTTGTCACCACACCAGAGTCGCTTCAGAAAACTGTTATAAGTCAGATCAAGACTGGTTATTTTATTTTTCTCGCAATACAGTGTCTCAAGGTTCGTGTTATTTGTAACATCAAGCTCTTTAATCTTATTCTCTGCACAATCCAGGGTCTCAAGGTTAAAGTTATTTGTAACATCAAGCTCTTTAATCTTATTCTTTACACACTCCAGGTAGACAAGCTTATCATTATTTGACAGGTCTATGTTCTCAATATTGTTCTGACATATGCTGAGGTTCTCAAGGTTCGTGTTTTTTGAAACATCAAGGCTTGTCAGCTTATTTGTATCACAGTCCAGAGTTGCAAGCTTTTCATTCTTGCTGACGTCAAGCTCTGTCAGTTCATTTCCATTACACTCGATAACATACACATTAGTAAGCAGCTCGATGCCCTTAAGAGACTTTATTCCCATGTCATTTGCATGGAGGTATTTAACGTTGTCCCTCACTATGCTGCCGGTACCATCCGGATCAAACTCTTCCGCAAGATAATTTCTAAAGGCCTCATCAGGGAAATTCTCCTCAGTCAGGGCTACTTTTACTTTCTGAGGTGTCAATCGTAAATTATCTTCGGAAATGTTCAAATATGAGAAATCTTCATCTGCCAGATAGTTATCTCTGCAATCAAAATACGTAAGTGCCGTATTATTCCTCAGGTCAAGGTGTTCAAGATTGTTTTCATAACACCAGAGACTTTTCAACGCTTTGTTATTGCTGAGATCAAGTTCTCTTAGCTGATTTTCGCCACACTGGAGCACTGTAATAGCAGGAAAAAGTTCTATTCCCTTAAGTGAACTGATTTCCTTGTTCGATACACGCAACTCCTTTACATCGTGGTTTAAGATAACTCCATCCTTATCCAGATCAAATGTTTCTGACAAATATGTTCTGAAGTTGTCATCCGGGAAATTTGTTTCATTTAACAGCACCTGTTCCTTAAAAGGTGTAATCTCACAGGTTCTAAGTTTGTCTGTATCAAGATATGAGAAGTCCACCCCTTCAAAATAATTGTATGCACAGGAAAGTGATTTCAGTGCAGTATTATTCCTAAGGTTTAAAGTGTGAAGTTCATTATTGCCGCAATAAAGATACGCCAACTTTTCACATTTGCTCAGATCCAACTCACTAATCTTATTATCCTTGCAATCCAGAAATTCAAGTTCTCCCTGATTTGTAAGATTTAAGGATGTCAATTTATTACCTCTACATGTAATGCTTGTCAGGTTAGTATTGCTATCTATATCAAGTGATGTGAGATTATTATTGGCAAAATCAAATATCTTCAGTTTTGTATTATGGCTCAGATCAATGGTGGTAAGAGCATTATCAAACATGCTTATCTGCAGCAGTTCGGTATTCTTACTTACATCTATGCTTGAAATCTTGTTTCCGCCTAACATCAGATATTGCAGATTTGGGAATAATTCTATTCCCTTAACTGAGGCAACTCCCGATCTGGTCGCCTTCACTATTGTAATTGCATTGGCGTCTATGTAGCCATCGCCATCTGTATCATAGGTTTCTTCGAGGGATTTTCTGAATGCCTCATCAGGGAAATTAGTCTCATTTAGAGCCACAAGATTCTCCGCCTGGACAGCATTGTCTGCCTGGACTGCCTCCTGTTCCTGATAATCTGCGTCTGTATCTGTTGCAACACTCACCTCATTAACAACGCCTGTGTCCCCCGGCAGCTCTGCCACACCGCTTAAGCCCAGTGACAATGATAACGCCACCGCTATGGTTTTCTTTGTCATTTGTTTCTCCTCCCATTTCTCATTAAATGTCAGCTCTTTTTTTATATGGAGCTATTGATTCCACTTTACTATCAAAAGGTGTACCTTTTGACAGGCCCAAAATCAAAGGAGGCTTTTAGGCATTTTGAACAAAAAACAGATTCATTATTGTTGAACATTTTCAATATTTGTAGTATACTTGTACACAAAAAAAAGACTGTCAAAAGGTACACCTTTTGACAGTCTTTTTCGGTTTATTGGTTTGCTATGTTTTCCAACCTGTTGTGACTATTTTATCAGCAGGGTGGATAAATAATTTGCACTTTTTTACCCCCAATTGAGCCCACACACCATAAGCAGTATCTGCATTACAATTATCATTGGGACCCCCACAGCAAAGTAGTTCTTTCTTATTTTATGTCTGAACAGCACCATTCCCACCGCAGTTCCTGCAGAACCACCTGCAAATGCAAGGTAAATGAGCACAGCCACCGGGATACGATATCGTCCCTTCACCGCCTTATATTTGTCCACTCCAAAGACTACGAAAGAAACAGCGTTTATGATAAGGGTATACCATATCAATATACTGTTATCTGCGTATGCCCGCCAGAACCTTAAATCCCATCCGGCGATCTCACCTGTGCTACCAAACTTTAATGTCACCGTAACGGCAAGGATGGCAGTAAATACACTTACCAACGTTACCCTTGCCATCATATTATCTTTATCTGCCCTGCCTTTTATGAAGAAAAGGCAGCCTATGAGGTTTATCATTATAAGTCCTGTTATTGTTTCCATGTTGCTCCTGAAAATATAATTGATAAATTTAGTTTCTCTAATATTTTTAGTAAATATTTTATTAAAATCAGTTTTGTTAAAATCGGTTTTAACAAAATCATTTTTTACAAAATTAATCACATCCGCTTCCCGATCTCCACCGCGGTAGGTGTCGTTGCCAGTCCACCAAGCCCGGTTTCCTTATATCATCGGTCTTCATGCCTAACAGTCCTGCAACCAGTGCCTTTCTGGTTCCGTGACCCGTACCTGTTGTGAGAAATGAGCCATAAAGCAGTATCCGTGCTTCTTTTACTTCCTCCCCCAACAGCTTTCTGCTCACATATCCTATCTTTACCGCACCTGCTGTGTGGGAGCTTGAAGGTCCTACCATTACAGGTCCCACTATATCAAAAATATTCATAATATCCTCCTGATTGACATGCCATGCTTTCATAGGAAATCCAACTCGTCAGCCTGGTTATCTCATCAGATTCCCAAAGAAAGATCTACATGCTTATATTTGCATATCACCATTAATTATAACCACTGCCGGGGTAATTACTATCCCTTTGAGCTTTCTTTTATTTGATTTTATGCGGGGATTTTTTAAGAAAATAAAAGGTGCATCTTCTTATGTTTGTTTCGTATAACACTGAAAATGCACCTTTACATTGTGAATTCCATATTCACTTATTTGATGTTTATGGATTATATATTTTTTCTTCTCCTGACCAATTTTCTGAATTTTATAACCTTTCTGCCATTTTATGATTTATGCTTTCTGTCCATGCCCCACAACCACAATTCTGCCTCTTCCCTTTTCCTTTGCACTGTAGAGTGCATTATCTGACTCTTCATACAACTGATTAAAGGTCACCTCTGTTTTAGCTATTACTGCGCCCATGGATATACCGGAACTTCCCTCTGCAGATTTCACAGTGAGATTAACTTTGTCGAATATCTGCTGTGCTCTCTCCCTTATTGCTTTGTCAGGAATATTTTTTCCGAAGAACAACATCGCTGCGAATTCATCGCCGCCCATCCTGCATGCATAATCTTCATCTCTTAATGACATAAGCAGTGCCTGTGCCACAAGAACCAGATACTTATCTCCGTTGTGATGACCGTAAGTGTCATTGTACTGTTTGAACCTGTCCACATCCATCATTATCATCATAACTATTGAATCCCCTGCAAGCAGCTTCATCTCCATGTCATTTCTGAAGGCTGCATGATTCAACAGGCCTGTAAGTGAATCTGAACGATATGTGCTCTCCCAGTTTCTGAGTCTCGCTTCAGCCTTATTCTGCTCCACATCTGTAAGAACCTTCATTGAATACGTCTTTGAAATATCTGTAATAATAATCTCCATCCTGTCTTCTTTTATAGCTGAATCATAAAACTTCCTTCCGTAACACAACACACATATGTTGCTTCCATTTTTCCGGCGTATTCTGTGCTCCTGGAATACAAATGTACTTTTTGCAAGATTTGCAGCGGTCTGACACAGATACTCCGTACGTTCTTCCTCCGGAATAAGATCCTGCTGGTTCATTCCTTTTTCTACATCTTCTCTGGTGTAACCGGTAAGCGCCTCAAAATTATCGTCCACAGAAATTATATTGTTGAACATATCAAGAAGATATCTGCTGTACTGCACATTATGGACATTTGAGGTATTGGGAATATTTTCACCATCGGTACTATCCCCCATAAGCTGCCTCCGCTCAGTATTTTCAACTTTTTCTGTAGCTTCCTCTGTGTCCTCTGCTGTATAATTCTCGGAAACCAGCTTGATAAATTCTGCCACTATATATGGATCAAACTGGGTGCCGGCATTTTTCTTTAATTCTTCCAGAGCCTTTGGAATTGACATGGCTTTTCTGTAAGACCGATCATTTGTCATGGCATCAAAGGCATCAACAACTGCAATAACTCTTGAAAGTATCGGAATACTTTCTCGGCTGAGTCCATCAGGATAACCATTTCCGTCCCATCTTTCATGATGGTGACGCACCTCCTCTGCAATCTGCTTAAGCTCAGTATTGCTATTTGCAATTTCATATCCCTTCTCAACATGGGAACGCATTATCTTCCACTCTTCATCCGTAAGCTTACCAGGCTTGTTAAGGATCTCCATGGGAACACCTATCTTACCAATGTCATGTAACAGACAAAGCAGTGCCAGCTTACTCTGCTGAATATCCGTAAGCTCGATCCTCTTGCCAAGTTCTGCTCCCAACCTCTGTGTTCTGCGAACGTGATGTTCCGTATCACTGTCACACTCCTCAAGAGCCCTGATCAGTGATGCGAGCATATCTGAATGTATGGACTTGTAATCCACCAGCTTCTTGGCACGCATAGCACGAGCTGCGTCCTGAATGACATCGGTTATGTTTTGGCTTGCAGTCCCTGCCACACTTACCGCATACTGGATACTTCCAGCATAAAGCTTCCTTACCTTGGAGAGGCAATTAAACATTTCCTCCTCACTGCTCTTACTGCACAGTGCAATGAGATTGGCATCAGTTCCGCGAACATAATATGTCCTCTCGGGGAAGCATCTGCGTATAATATCCGAAAGTGTCCTGATCTCCTTGTCTCCCGCCTGATTACCAAGGGTACTGTTAATTGTTGAAAGACTATTTATATCACATATGGCAACTCCTACAGGGAAGGTAAAGTGATCTTTCTCTTCTATGGCAAGACGTTTAAAGCTCTCCCATTTCTGGAATCCGGTAAGCATATCTGTCTCCAGAGCAATATCGGAGAATACAAACATTTGCCCAAGTTTTCTTCCCTTTTCATTGTCAAGCCTCCTAACATCACATCTGAGGGGACGCTCCTCATTGTCTGCTCTTATATAACATTGGAGTGAAAAACTGTCATCCTCAGTGGCGAGATTTGCCGACAGGTTGTATGCTGCAAGGAAATCCCCGAGATTTTCGCATTTGCCTAAGAGCTTTTCTCCCAGGAAATAATCGGCTCTCTCGTTGTGAAGTATAAGATGTTCCTCGTAATCAAACAGAACTATGCCCTGACCAACGTTTTCAAATACATAGGTTTTAAGCTTATTTAACATTCCATGAGTGGAGTAATTGAAACAGCTCCAATAAATCAGAAATGAGATCAGACTGTATCCGCAGATGGAGTAATCAAGCAGGTTATACACATTGTTTCCCGGAAGGAACAGGAACACGCCATTCACCAGTACGATCATGGCGATTCCGATGATAACACAGCTATACTGGGAACGGTATTCTCTTGGTATCCTGCACATCTTCCTTACAAGAAGGAACAGCACTATCACAACAAGTGAATAGGAAAATAACAAATGCATGTAATAAAGAGGCTTCATCCGATATATATATCCGGCTATGAATGTATCACGCTCCACATAGCCTATGGCAATCTCTTTGAATGGATTTATTGCAAATATCACCAGCTCATAAAATGAATATAAACAACAGAATCCTACAGCCAGTCTGCCGTACTTTGAAAATCTTCCTTTTGTGAAATATACTGTGAACATCAAGAGGCACACCAACATAAAGTCTATGCCCACAAAATATACACTTGACATTATAGACATGTTTAGATAAGACTTGCTTATGATACTGATGAGATAGCTGATATCTACTAAGGCTGCAGCGGCACAAGCCAATCCCAGAAACCTTCCTGTGGTCTTATTCTTCTTCACAGACTGGATCGCCAGCAAAATATCTGTGATAGCGATCATGACTGAAATCACTATATATCCTTCCAACACAATCCTATTCATAAAATTTCCTCCCAAAATTGAACATCAAGCCATTTAAAATTCGACACTCGCATTATTTTATCACGATATCTCCATTGAAACAACGTCGGGATTGTGGAATCCGATCATTTTCTCCATCCATATCATATAAAACCACTGGTGGAACTTGTAGCCGCTGTAATGGAAACAGCCCCGGCTCATAAAGTGAATCGTGCTATCCTTTTTATGCGTAATTTGGCTCTTTAGTATTTTGTATAACAAAAGGCAGACAATTCTTGATGACATATCCCTTAACCCCTGGCACATGTCATGAGCAACTGCCTGCCTATTACTGATGAACATTTTTCTGTTAAATGTCACTATTTGCCCTTATATTATCTATTCCCACTTCATCCAGACTCTTAGTAAACTTAATTTCTATATCTTTCAAAACAAGTCCATTAGATTTTACATAAAGACGGAATACATTAAATCTACTATAGAAAGGAACTTCTTTCTCAATTACTACATCCTTTCCGTCAGTTCCGTTAAATGTAAAATTACAAATCGGAAAACCATTATAAAATAGTGTACATGGCAACTGTGCAAGCTTAGACAAATTTGAACTTCCCCGAAGACTTACTTTGTAGAAACCAAATTTGGAAGCGTCAAGTGCAATAACATAATTTGTATCCTGTACACTTTCTTTTTCCGTCAAATCAATAATAAGATCCTCATCTATTTTTGAATACTCAACATCGCTCATGTCAAAATCATCAGCCTGTTTTGGGCGATTAATAATTTTAATATTTACCGGTTCACCAACCAAACGTAAAAATGCGTTTGTATTCATGGCAAAATCACAAACATTTTTTGCAATTCTCTGCAATTCAGCTCTCTTAATACGTCCATCATTCAAAGCTTCTATTATGTTGTCATTTCCAGCATTTCTTGATCCATCAGGGCAACACATATACATATCATTCTGTGCCTGAATCATACTTGCAAGATCAGTCTCGCTAGGTTTTTCCCCACGACGATTCATACTTGCCCACCAATCAGTCATAACTACTCCGGTATAACCCCATTCATTCCTTAATATGGTGGTGTTAAGATCATAATTTCCGGCTGTAAATAATCCGTTCACGGAACCGTATGTTGTCATTACTGAATCCGCATATCCAGACTTAACTGCAATTTCAAACCCTTTCAGATAAATTTCACGTAAGGCTCTCTGTGAAATCACAGAATCTGTAAGTCTACGATTATATTCCTGGTTATTTCCACAGAAATGTTTTATTGTTCCCGAAACACCGCTGAACTTTAATCCTTTAAGCTGCGCAGAAGCAATCATTCCTGTCACATACGGATCTTCTGAAAAATATTCAAAATTACGTCCATTTAAAGGATGTCTATGAATGTTCATGCCTGGTCCAAGCAGCACCTCAACCTTATTTGCCGTCATCTCAAGTCCTAAAAGTGCATACAATTCCGTATTCAATTTCCTGTTAAATGAACATCCACACAGAGTTCCATTTGGCAAGGAGAAGGCCTTCATACCGGAGTCAAATCTCATGCCAGACGGACCATCATCACAACATACCGATGGTATCTTATGATCAATAAGTTTTTTTGAAACTCCTGCAAATGCAGACGCGGTTCCAGCGGTCACAAGGGAACTACCCATTCCCTCTCCACGAGCAAAACAGGCCAAATCTTCATCATCAAACTGTGCAATAAATTCACTCATTGTTGCCTTCTGATTTTTTACATCCAAAAGACTTATTCCAAGATCCTGAGTCTGAGGAATTTCTTCAGGAATTTCCTGCTCCCTTCTTTTATACATATCAACTGTAAAAAGTGGCACCGGCTCATAAGAAACACTTAAATTTCCATTTTCATCCACAACTGGGTGCATACGTTCAAATGCTTCATACGGTGCCATAACCTCACGTAAATGCTGCACCTCTAACGTATCATTTAATCCGAAGTTCAAACATTCCTGAGTGTTACGAATGCTATTTCCAATATAAACAGCATATTTACCTGCTTCCAACACATAACTATTCAGATATCCTGTCGCTCCGGAATCATCATACGAAGCAATTCGCGATACAGGAATTGAGAATTCAATCATATCCTTTTCTGTTGGAAGCAACGCCTTGGTCTTGTCAAACTCTACCAAAACTTTGGTTGCTTTTCCCAAGCTTCCCTGAGGTGCCTCCACATATACCTGCACTACCTCTTTACCGGTACAATTTCCAACATTGGTTACAGTTGCACTAATATTTATGTTCCCATTTTCAGAGTCATAGACTGCATTTTCTACAGCAATTTCAAATTCTGTGTAAGAAAGTCCATAACCAAACGGATATCTTACCCTATCCTTCGCAAAAGTTTCAAAATACCTATACCCTACATAAATATCTTCTTTATAAAAATTCCTTTCCCCATTGCCAAAATTATCATATGCTGGATAATCTTTAATATCATATGCTATAGTGTCCGTCATCTTGCCAGATGGGCTGACATCCCCAGTAAGAACATCTACAACACCATAACCTCCAATCATCCCCCCCTGCCATACATACATACAAGCATTAGGTGATATAATATCCATAAACGACATATCAATAATTCCACCAACATTAAGAAGGACTGTCATTTTTTTAAAATGCTTTCTTACTAATTTCATCATCTCATATTCTGTTTTTGTCAAAGAATATGCGCCCTCTTCAAGTGTAATATCCTTCTCCTCACCAGCAGTACGTCCAATAATTACTATTGCTGCCTCTGATTTATCAGCCGCTTCATGTACTAACTCCTCTGTCACCGGCATTTCCGCCTGTGACCATGGTTCCTGGCCCCATCCAAGTCCAAGATCAACCGGATGTTCCTTACCCCATTGTACATACACATCAGCCAAATCTTTATTAATCTTAATATCTTCTCTCTCCAAAAGGGCGTCCATAATTCCAACCACCCTTGAAACATTTACCATGCCACCAGAACCAGTTCCACTTTTGTAATAGTAATTCTGCATACGTCCAAATACTGAAACTGTTTCATCTTTCTTCAACGGAAGAGTATTATTATCATTTTTCAACAATACCATTCCTTCAGTAACCATTTTTCTTGCTGTATCTTCGTAAACCTGCCAATCTAGTACTCTGTCTTCCATTTGTTAATCCTCCTTATCATATGCACCAGTATATACAATTCCGTTCATTCCAAACGTATGTCGAAGTAATTTTTATATTATTGCCTTATTTCACTTATCAACTCAGCACACTTATTCTACCATAGCAAACATCTTTTTTGTATCTGCAAATAAATAAAACCGACCAGGATTGCTAACTCCTGACCGGTTTTGTTATACATAAACAATGTAAAATTTTAATGCACTTTATGGAAGCCATGTAATACTGAACTCTACTAACTGTCCTGTCACATCATTGAACTCAAATGAATATCCGCTGCTTCCCATATAAACCTCAGAATCCTTCTGATAGCTGACTCTCTCGCCTTTCTCTTCAGCATTTTCACTGCTATTGGCAAGAAGCTCATCCCTGGTGATGGTTGTTGGGAATGAGAAGCTCACCTGTCCTGCTGCGTCAAGCATAGCCTCTGAAATCTCTTTATTCATGTCAGCGTCATAATCCGGCTGTGGTACAAAATGGTGTATAAATCTTACATAAGAAAGAACACAATCCTCAGCCTTCTGCTCGCCGTCAGTGAAATTGGCAAACTTGAACTGCATCGTCACATAATCATTGATATCTGCTGTGTAGGTGTCAGTCTCATAATTCTTATTTACATTGTTTCCACTGTTATTGATGTCATTCTGTCCAAATGGTATTCCTGCGTCTATGAGTTCCTTCAAGGTTGACTCACCCAGTGTGAACTTTGTTCCATTATATACAAATGCCCTGTTGTCAAAATCTACATAGCTCTCACTAAGCCCCGGTGCCAGTGTGAAATCCTCATCTACCGGAATTGTAAATTCTGTTGAGGCCTCGGTTGAGTCTTCCCCGGTATCATCTGCAAATGAATCATCATCAACGTCCTCTATATCTTCTGTCTCAGTTTCTGTCTGAGTTTCAGTCACCTGCTCTGTTGTGGCAGCCTCCTTTGTAGAATTATTGTCACTTCCACATCCCACAAGAGAAATTGCCATTCCAACGGTGATAAGTCCTGCAAGTAACATTTTCCTGTTTCTCATAAAATCTGATCCTCCTTAAAATATAAACATAGTGGTTTAATTATTAATGATTAACCCGGATCATATCAAGTCATAATCGGTTGCAACCGGGCAACTGTTGGTGTCAGAAGCTGCGAAATGGTATTTGTCAGGAGTTTTGTCGTTGTTTTATCACCTTTTCAAAGTCAAAATATTGTATTTTGGTGTTATAGCATATTTAAGGTTCCAAGCCAACCAGTCAACCCAAATCATTCCATGTTGATCTTCATAAAATCTGCGTAAGTATCCGGTTCCATTGCAGCCGGATTATCATCTGCGAATCCATATACAGAATATATATCCCCATTTTCCAAATCAGCATACCCATTAAAATGATATGTAATGCTTCTTTTTCCGCCCCTGATATACAGAATCGAATAGGTATAATAGTAAAAGTTCACTCCATTTACTTCATATTGCCCTGATCTTATAACCTTTGAAATTCCGGCTCCGCGCTCTCTTTCTGCCATGTCAGCCGCTGTCATCCATGTGTATGGCACTACAGATATCGTCACATTAACCCTATCAATATCCGAATAATATTTCTTGCCCGACAGGTCATCATCTGTGAGGATATAGCCTTCCGGGAGTTCGTATGATACTATGGTATCTTCATTTGTAATGGAGTCTTTTATTAAGATGTCATTTTCACTTGAATTATCATCACTGTTCTTATTTACTTTGCTATCCGCACCTGTAATATTGTCCACACCTATATTGTTATCATTATCAGTTGCAAAATTTTCTATAGGCTGTGTTTCCTGCCAGTATGAGCCTGCCATGTCATTTGTCTCGTCAGTAGGCACTGCACCGGCAACAATAGATGTGACTTCATCAACAGCCTTTTCGTAGATTTCGCCCTTTTCCTTCACATTTAAAGAAGCAATATTAATCTCATCAAACTTTATAACCGTGAAGAAACGCTGATCATCACCGGCGTCAGAGACAAGCACATAGAAATAGGTATTATCAACATCCGCACCTCGCTCATTTGCAAGGCTGATTATATATCTGATGTACTCCCTTCCCTGGAGTTCAACCTTCTCCGGAGCAAGTTCTATCACATAACCAGAATCCTCCATGTTCTTCACACAATCATCTCTGCCATTCCAGAACTCCTCCGCAGTGCCATCCTCCACATCAATCTGTATGAGATATTCATCACAGCTTCTTATGTTAATGCAGCCGCTTTCATGTATGATTGCCAGTCCAACAGGCTCCACAGAAAAAGCATAACCCTTGAACACTATATGCCAGGGTTCGGGATTGTTGGTATTAGCACCATTTTCATTCTCCGTTGCTGACACATCTTCACCGAATTTTTTATTTCTGAAGTTCAGATCAACGACTCCCATGAAATCAAGTGCGGCAAATACAGAGCCCGCCAGTATGCAGATCATCAAAATCACATAAATTATTTTCTTATATCTTTTCATCGGCAGTTTTATCCTCAAGTACGATATGAAGCGTATCTTCCTTTTTCATTCTCCTAATTTCAAGCATTGTGAGAACCAGCAAAATTATAAATACTACCATGACTATTGACGTAGCAATAATAGTTGATGATCTGTAATTAAGGAACATGCTATCATTGTCAGCTCCGGTATAAAGCTCAAGATAATCTCCATCCCTTATCCCCGGAACATCAAGCCAAACTGTATCCACAACCCGACGTCCATTGTCATCAATATATCCCAGATCAGCCTTTGTATACTGGCGATACACCTTTTCCACTCGAACGTTTCCATTTTTATCCTGATGAGTGCCCCACTCATTTCTCACAATAAGCACCGTCAACACCACCATACAGAAAACACAGCAGGCAACTAAAATGGCAAATACCGTCCTCAGTCTTGCCAGTCTGCATTTCCCCCGGAAGTTTCTCATATGTACTGTGTTATTTGCAGTTCCTCTTTCCTGGGACGCCTCCCTGGGTTCATCTGCCTGCCAGCTCTTCCCATATATGAGCTCGCCAACCTGGACATCCAAAATCTCACATATGCACACAAGCCTGTCCAGATCAGGATACGCCTTACCCCGCTCCCACTTGGACACCGCCTGTCTGCTGACGCCGATCTTCTCTGCAAATTCCTCCTGGCTCAATCCTGCTTTCTTCCTATATTCCTGAATCCTCGCTCCTATAAGCAGCATTTGTCTTCCTCCTGCTATCACTGTACTGACCTTTCATACAGTATAACATAAATATCTATGTATTGTTGGGATTTTCTGACTAAAACAAGCATGTCACACATGACTCGTTGCCATAACAAAATCAAGCCGCCAATTTCTTAAAATCTGGCGGCTTAATAAGTTTATCAAACTACTTTATGATTTTTTACTTGTACTCCCAGTATCTCTAGCGTAGGTCTCCCATTTTCCCTTATCTTTCCTTCAAGTTCATACTCATGATCTTGAATATATCTTACCTGCCGGGCATTAACTTTCTTTACTGCTTTAATTCTATATCTCCACACTGGAGGTACCCTATCTT
>ERZ780002.101-NODE-101-length-40225-cov-3.51138_pt1 | contig 40225 bp, 24 predicted proteins | sample MGYA00511947_ERZ780002 | MGnify/ENA primary metagenome ERZ780002 (study PRJEB29588, sample SAMEA2148558) | human gut metagenome | biome: human gut; feature: human-associated habitat; material: faeces | place: Denmark | collected 2008/2010 ... | reverse complement strand
ATTTAAAATATTTTTTCTACTTATTATTATATATTTTATTTTTATTTAATATATTTACCGAGAATACAAAAGACCTTGCAGATAAATCAGTCATCTGCAAGGTCTTTTATTTATATTATACAATTATTATTTAAATCAAAATGCACTATTACTTGAAGTACTTAACACCTGATTCGAATATCTTAATATCCTGCTCACCATATATATTAATAGCAACACTGTCGCCGCGTCTCTCAGAATGTGCCATCTTACCGAAGCATCTTCCGTCTGGGCTTGTGATACCTTCAATAGCCATGTATGAACCATTGATATTCCACTCTTCATCCATAGATACATTACCGTCAAGGTCACAGTACTGTGTAGCAACCTGTCCGTTAGCAAAGAGCTTATCAAGCCATTCCTTAGGAGCAACAAATCTTCCTTCACCATGTGAAGCTGGATTGCAGTATACTCCGCCAAGTTCAGCATTAGCAAGCCATGGACTTAAATTGCTGACAACCTTAGTATATACCATCTTAGATATATGACGGTTAATTGTATTAAATGTAAGTGTAGGTGACTGTGCATCCTGTCCTGTAATCTTACCATTAGGTACAAGACCAAGCTTGATAAGTGCCTGGAATCCATTACAGATACCAAGTGCAAGACCATCTCTCTCATTAAGTAGCTTCTCAACTGCTTCCTTCATCTTGGCATTACGGAATGCTGTCGCGAAGAACTTGGCAGAACCATCTGGTTCATCACCTGCTGAGAATCCACCAGGGAACATAATAATCTGTGCCTGGTTAATAGCCTTCTCAAATTCATCAACAGACTCTCTGATACTCTCAGCATCAAGGTTCTTGAACACCTTAACGATTGTATCAGCACCGGCTCTTTCAAATGCCTTGGCACTATCGTACTCACAGTTAGTTCCTGGGAATACCGGGATAAATACTGTTGGCTTAGCAACCTTATTCTTGCATACATGTACGCTTGGTGCTTCATATAACTTGCTTTCAACCGGTGTAGTTTCCTTAGAAGCCTTAGTTGGGAATACACCCTCAAGGGTATCAGCCCATACGCTTAATGCTTCTTCTACATTAATTGAAACTTCCTTGTATGTGAACTTACCATTATCCTTAACAGTACCAACCTTAGTATAAGCTGTAGTAATCTCACTAAGCTTGTCCGCTGGAACTTCTGCAACGATACAGCCATAAGCTGGTGCAAAGAGATCATCTTCCTTAACGTCTGCGCTGATCTCAAAACCTAACTTATTACCAAATGCCATCTTGCTGAGTGCTGGCACAAGTCCGTTAGCATCAAGAACATATGCAGATACGATTGCCTTCTTCTGGATAAGCTCATGTATTGCACTGTAGAGTGCCTTAACCTGTTCGAAATCTGGAAGATCATACTGATTCTTCTTAATATCAAATCTGACTAATACATCACCATCATTCTTAAGTTCAGGAGTAATAATATCTCCTTCCTTAGCTACATCAATAGCAAATGAGCAGAGTGTTGGTGGAACATCAATATGTTCAAATGTTCCTGACATACTGTCCTTACCACCGATTGATGGAAGTCCGAATCCCATCTGTGCTTCATATGCACCAAGAAGTGCAGCAAATGGCTGGCTCCATCTTTCTGGATCTTCTGTCATTCTTCTGAAGTATTCCTGATATGTGAATCTGATCTTACTGAAATCACCACCGGCAGCAACAATCTTAGCTACAGAATCTGTAACAGCATAGATTGCTCCATAAGACATCATAGTTACTGTATCGCATGAACCCTTAAGCACTGGAAGCTTGGCAACCATGCTCTGTGTCTCTGTAAGCTGATATTTACCACCATATGGCATATATACTGAACCGGCTCCGATAGAACCATCAAATCTCTCAACAAGTCCCTTCTGTGAGCATTCGTTAAGGTCTGCTAAAGTCTTTAACCACTTACCGCGTACATCTGTAACCTTAACCGGCTTAAGGTAATCGTCTTCCTGTGAAGGAATATCAACTACAACCTTAGTCTCCTGATGAGCACCATTAGTATCAAGGAATGCTCTTGAGATATTAACGATATCCTTGCCTCTCCAGTTAAGAACAAGTCTTGGTTCTTCTGTTACAACAGCTACCTCAACTGCCTCTAAGTTCTCCTCAGCAGCATACTGAAGGAATTCCTTAACATCCTTAGGATCAACTACAACAGCCATTCTCTCCTGAGACTCTGATATAGCAAGCTCTGTTCCATCAAGACCTTCATACTTCTTAGGAACTTTATCAAGATCTACCTTAAGACCTGCTGCAAGCTCACCAATTGCAACGGATACACCGCCTGCACCAAAGTCATTACATTTCTTAATAAGCTTAGTAACCTCTGGTCTTCTGAAGAGTCTCTGCATCTTACGCTCTGTAGGAGCATTACCCTTCTGAACCTCAGCACCACAATCCTCAATAGACTTCTCTGTATGAACCTTAGATGAACCTGTAGCTCCGCCACATCCATCTCGTCCTGTTCTTCCACCAAGAAGAATAATGATATCTCCCGGGTCAGAATTCTCTCTCTTAACTGCACTTCTTGGAGCAGCAGCTATAACTGCACCAATCTCCATTCTCTTGGCAACATAATCAGGATGGTAGATTTCCTTAACATATCCTGTAGCAAGTCCGATCTGGTTACCATATGAGCTGTATCCGTGAGCAGCACCTGTAACAAGCTTTCTCTGTGGAAGCTTTCCATGAATTGTCTCTGATACCGGAACAGTAGGATCTGCTGCACCTGTAATTCTCATTGCCTGATATACATATGTACGTCCTGACAATGGATCTCTTATAGCACCACCAAGACAAGTTGCTGCGCCACCAAATGGCTCAATCTCTGTTGGATGGTTATGTGTCTCGTTCTTAAAGTTAACAAGCCATTCCTCTGTCTTTCCATCAATCTCAACTGGAACAACAATTGAGCAGGCATTAATCTCATCAGATTCTTCCTGATCAGCTAACTTACCCTCAGCCTTTAACTTCTTAGCACCCATAAGTGCAAGGTCCATAAGGCATACGAACTTGTCCTTACGGTCCTTATATATTTCTGCTCTGTCTGAAAGATACTTGTTATATGTAGCTTCCATAGGGGCTTTATAGAATCCGTCCTTAAACTTAACATCTGTAAGCTCTGTTGCAAATGTTGTGTGACGGCAATGATCTGACCAGTATGTATCAAGTACTCTGATTTCAGTCATAGAAGGATCACGCTTCTCAACACTAGCAAAATGCTCCTGAATGAACTTAAAATCCTTAAATGTCATGGCAAGTCCTAAAGAATCATATAATTCCTTTAACTTATCCTCTGGCATATCCTTGAATCCGTCAAAATATAAAACATCAGCAGGAGTCTTGAACTCAGTAACTAAAGTTTCTGGAATATCCTCTGCTGCCTGTCTTGAATCAACAGGGTTAATGCAGTGTTCCTTAATCCTGTTCTTCTCCTCATCAGTAACAGTTCCTGTCAATACATAAGTTACAGCAGTCTTGATAACTGGTGTCTCATTCTCATTAAAGAACTTAACACACTGTTCTGCAGAATCAGCTCTCTGGTCGAACTGTCCTGGAAGATACTCTACAGAGAACACGAAATCGTCATTTCCTGCTGGAAATGTTCCCTCATAAACATCATCTACCGGTGGCTCAGAAAAAACAGTAGTAAGTGCTTTCTTATATGTTTCTTCTGAAAGATTCTCAATATCATAACGGATAAGAACTCTTACATCTGTAATAGTCTTTATTCCAAGATATCCCCCTATCTCCTCAAGTAATTCTTTCGCATTAACTGCAAATGGTTTCTTTTTCTCGACAAAAACTCTCTTTACGCCGCTCATATCTTCCTCCTGAGATTAGTTATATTAATTATTAATATTTAACCATTGTATCACAATAAAACATATTTTCAAACAACTATTCATGCATTCTTCTTATTATCTTGTAAACAACCTGATTACCCATTACGGTAGGACCTGTATGTGCGAAGAAAACAATACCGTCTGTCTGTGATATTATCTCACTCTTAACAGTACCCTCACATGGGTCAAGAATCTGTGCTATAAGCTCACCATGATATACAGGATCACCCGGCTCTTTAAGTCTCTTGTAAAATCCTGCATCATAAGTCTTTACTGCCATAAGGTCAAATTCGTTGATAACACTTGCAATATATCCACTGTGATTGTTGTACTTAAGAATACCCATTCTGGTTAAAAACCTGAGAACAGATGACACAGCCTGTCTTGCAGACTTCTCATCAATCATATCTGTGCTGTTAGTATATATTGAAAACGCATTAGTACCATTCATCTGCCAGTTATAATTAAGTGTCACTGTATCCATTGGCTTCGGCTTTCTAATAACAACGTACTGAAGTCCGAACAGATTGGCAAGACTTGCACTCTGAAATCCTGTATCCATCATCTTTACATGAGGAATAAAATCACCCGGCATATAAAAGCTCGCAAAATGTATACCATAACTGTAACCCTTAATTCTGTCAAAAAGTGTTCCTGCTATCTGCTTGGTTGTATCTCCATTAACATCCCCAGGAAAAGCTCTGTTAATATCAGAATTATCTGTAGGCCAGAATCTCTTTCCAACATTCATGGAAAATCTGTTAACAGATGGGATAACAAGAATCTCATGATTGTGTGATATTGCGCCATGAGCCTCAAGCTCTTTAAGTGCCTTAACAAGCTGCGAACATATATACAGCTGCTGTATCTCATTACCTCTTAATGCACCAACAATACATGCCGACTTCTCACCACCGCCGAATCTGTAGCCTTCTATCTGATAATCTTCTCTATATATACCCTTTAACGAATAAATAATCTCTTTCTTCATTATCTGCCACCATAAACTCTTGCTATAAGAGCCCCCTTATGTACTACCGGATTCTCTCTTAATGTAAATATAATTCCATCTGTAGGCGATTCAATTCTCTGGATTATTCTTCCCTCAATAGGTTCGATAATATCTCCTATATGCGTTCCAATTCCAATCCTTCCCATAGAATCAACTGCTGATACGAATATTCCGCTTTCCTTAGCAGTAAGAAATGTAACCTCACCCTCTGTAGAGATAATAGGTTCATTCACTTCTTTCGGCTCATCATCCCATATCCCCATATGAGACATAAGGTTAAATATACCATCAACAATATCCCTGCAATACTTTGGCGTAATTCTGTTTCCAACACCCATCTCCGTAACAAGAGTAGGCACACCAAGATGATTAAGACTATAGGCAAGAGTTGCATCAAGCACAGTAATAGACGAATATATCCACACAAATTGTGCATTCATCATCTTCGCATAAGGAAGAAGCTTTTCCTGCGTATCATCATTAGTTCTTGTCTGTGGTATCTCATTTACAAATATATTGCTTGAATGGATATCAATACACAGATCGCTTCCAATAATATCTTCAATAATACCTGCTGCCACATATTCAGCCATCGCTCCATTATTATCGCCAGGGAAAACCCTGTTCATATCAAGGTCAAACATAGGAATTCCTCTTGAACCTGTATCAAGTCCAAGAGGATTAATATCTGGATAAATATCTACAATTCCTTTAAGCTTATTCTTCTCTCTTTCAATCCTTCTGATAACCTCATAGCAGATATACTGTCCGTCAAGTTCATCCCCATGAGTGCCTGTAACTATAGAAATCCTTGGCATATCAATGCCGTTTTCTTCATTCGTAAGTCTATTCTTTCTTACTACCAGCCTTTCATGCACCGGCAATTCCACCGAAACAACTTCTTCTATCATAATACTCTCCCTGTAATATACTTATTCATCATAATCCCTAAGAATAATCGTGCTTGGCGTCTTCTTAACAATAATATGTGAAAATACAGAACTTGGCATGTAAGTCTTATCATCCATATATACCCTGCTTCCCGGATATATATGATTCTTTACTTTAACAACTGCTCTCTCTGAATCTCTTATAAGATTGTATAATGCCTTGCTCTTTTCTTCAAGCTTGGCTTTCTGTGCCATCTTTACAATCTTTGACTGGGTAACTTTCAATGCCATTTTACTATCATACTTTTCAGGCATGTTCTGTTTAATCATCTCAAACTTCTTATTAGCCATTTCAAAGGTTTCAATCTGTCCGTCTACTTCCTTAAGTTCCATAATAAGTTCTGCATATTCTTTTCTAATTTCTTTGGTCGAACCAACCCTCAACAAAGTCTTTACATTGCTTTCATGTCCACATGATGTAGTACTGATTCCCATAACACCAGTTACATCACCACCTATAATAGAACCTATGGGTCCCTCAACAAATATCCTGCCATATGTAAGCACCCTGCAGTTAAGAATATAATTACACTGTAAGTCTCCTTTGGCAATAACCTCTGTATTCTCAAAAAATCTGCCTGATATATTTCCCCCTGCCTCGATTTTTCCTGAATTCTTATTATTAACACCATCCTTTAATACAATATCTTTCCCAGCAATAAGTGTTGCTCCCTCAACGAAGCCTCCAACATATATACTTCCCATGGCATGAACTGTTACACCACTTCTCACACTGCCTGTAATATTAACATCCCCGTTAAAGTCAATATTCCCCATGCTCATATCTAGATTACCATTAACCTCATATACATTAACAACACTTAAATCATAGTTACAGTATTCAATCTTTCCAGATATTGCAGCATAAGTTTCTTTACCATCATCAGATGTCTTAAAGCCCTTACCATGCAGTCTTGGCTTTGGTTTACCCTGCTTAGGAACAAGCAGCTTTCCACATACATCAAAGCCAAACTCCCCTTTAGTCGGCTCATGATATCTTGCCAGCAGATCACCCTCATTAACCTTTTCAAATCTCTTCTGGTTAAAGTAATCAATAGAACCATCTTCTCTTACTGTAGGTCTGTTATTATTAATTGCATCTGTATCAAAGAAAAACTCATAATATCCATCTTTTCCTGCCTCTACCGGTTTACCAAAAGCAACTTCAACAGGCTGGTCATATATTTTTTGTAAAATCATCCATCGAATTTTTTCTTCATCTATTCCCGTCTTAATTCCATTAAGCGATAGCTTATTCATGACTTCATCATATGTATATCCTTCATCACATTTGCCAAGCCTGACTGATGCGCTCATATTATCATCTGCAATATATACATAAACCTCATGTAACTCGATATCATCTATATCAGCTGTTTCATTAACTATTTCTGTATTGCTCATGCTGTTCCCCCTTTCCGAAGGTCTTATCCATTCATTATCAAAACACTGTACTGTAATAGCTGCATCTTAACATCCATACTTAAGCAGCCCATCCAGATTACTTCCCCTCTCAAGTGCAAGTCTTATCTTCTCCATCTCTTTAAAGGTATATCTTGGATCAGCATATAAAGAAACATCTACACCGCTTGTAAGTCCCATAAGAATTTCCTGTGACTGCAATTCATTAAGTGCAGGCTTCTCGTCATTCCATTTATCAGAAATTCTGTGTCTTGCCTCTTTCATGCTTACCGCATCAATAAACGGATCTGCATATTCAGAAACATCTATTCCTTCTTCAAGTCCAAGTCTTATCTGCTTCATCTGTCCTGATGAAAATCCAACCATGTTATACGGAGTAACATCTATCCCCTCCTCAAGTCCAAGTCTGATCTGTTCCATCTGTTTCCCATTATATTCATGAAGCAGATACTTAGTTATGTCGACACAGCTGTGTATTCCCAGCCTTATCTCATTGAGCTGATATTCATCATAATTATCCTCAACAAAAAATGTAAGGTCAATATCTTCTTTTTTTGCAAGTCTTATCTGTCTTAATACCTCTCCTGAATAACCAAGCTTTGCATACCTGGTCAGATCATAATTAAGCTCTGATGCAAGCCTTATCTCTCTCATAACAGAATGACTGAACTTAGGATTACATATATCATCCATATTCATTCCGCTACGCACAGCCTGCTTCAGTTCTTCCATCTGCATATAATCATACTGTGCATCTGCAAATCTGCTTACATCAAGTTTTTCTTCCAGACCAAGTCTTAATGCTTTCATCTGGGCAGCGTTAAATTCCTCTTTGCAATACACACTCACATCAACGCCATTCTCAATTCCTCTGATAATCTCAATAGTCTGTAATTCATCAAATCCCAGAGACTGCCAGACCTGCTTGTCTACAGTTTTGTTTTCTATATTCTTATTAATCTCTTCCACGTTCTGCATAAGCCCATCTCCCATAATCAAAACAAATCATCATATATCCGGACCTTAATAATATCTGTCTAAATTCTATCACACATACAGTCCGACTACAAGTTCTAACATTGTACATTTTTTATCAATGCCCTATATATCCTGTTCCGTCCAGAAATCCTTAATACATTTATAAGCATTACCCAGACTGACTGGAAATATCCTGTTCCACTCCCTAGGATACATACGCTCATATTCACCAGTCATAAATCTGTCATCCAGAAGTGCAATAACTCCCTTATCCGTATCCGTCCTTATAACCCTTCCTGCTGCCTGAAGCACCTTATTCATTCCCGGAATAACATAAGCATAAGAATATCCATTTTTACCAAACTCATCAAAATAATCCCTTAAAATGTTACGCTCCCTGCACACCATCGGAATCCCTGTTCCGACAATGACAGCTCCGATAAGGCTCTCATCCTTTAAGTCAATGCCTTCGGAAAATATTCCTCCAAGCACACAGAATCCTGCAAGCGAAGCCCCTTCTGGAAGTTCCTCATAAAATGCTGATAAGAAATTTTCCTTGTCAGCCTCCTTCATAAACCTTCCCTGCACAAGCACATTTACACAGCTTTCTGGTAAAAATGTATATTCTCCACCACATTCGACCACATTAACACCATTTTCCCACCTGAAGCACTCAAGAACACTCTCCATGTAAGAATATGACGGAAAGAACACCATATATCTGCCGCTTCTGCCAGAAATCATATGCATAATATAATCATGTACCTTGGCATATTCCCTTGCGTTTCTTCTTGTATAACGGCTTGTCACATCAGTAGCCACGACAATTCTCTTATTATCAGGTTCAAAAGAAGAGTGTGCATACACCGCTCTTTCTGATACATCACCTGAAAGCATTTCCTTAAAATAATTGACCGGAAGCAGCGTTGCTGAGAAGAATACCGTGCTTCTGCCCTGTGAAAGTCTCTCACTTATGTTGCCAGACGGGTCAACACAGTACAGATGTACAAGAAAGTTTCCATCATTATCATGCTCATTATAATAGACATATTTTTCATCAGCACAGTCATACATATTAAGAAAATGTCTCACTGCAAAGAAAAACTCGAGCAGCTCGTTAGTCACAGGCTCACCCTTATGCCTTTCCATAAACTTCTGCATAAGTCCCATTACACGCTCAAGGCTGGCTGGAAATGTTCCAAGACCACTCACAACCATGAATGTATCGCACTGTCTTTTATATTCGAGCAACTGCTTGTTACATCTGTCAAGTGCGCCTGCAAGCCGTTTGTCCATCTCTTTGACAAGCTTCTTAGCCGCAAGAAAATCTTCTTTTTTCAACACTGCACTGTACATTTCTCTTGCTCTGTCCACAAGGTTATGTGCTTCATCCACAAGAAACACATAATCACCCTTCGCACCATTGCCAAAATACCGCTTAAGCGACGCATCCGGGTCAAATACATAATTATAATCACATATAATTCCATCACACCAGTACGAAACATCAAGCGACATCTCAAACGGGCAGACATTATGTCTGTTGGCATATTCCATGACATTATCTCTTCCGATAACCATCTGGCTCGTTATTATGTCGTACACAGCATCATTAATCCTGTCAAAATGCCCCTTGGCATAAGGACATGCCACGGGGTTGCAGTTGCGCTCATCAAGTGGACATATTTTGTCCTTCGCTGTAAGAGTAACAGTTCTCATATGAAGCCCGTTATCTCTTAATATAGCATAAGTATCCTCCGCAACAGTTCTCGTTATTGTCTTTGAAGTCAGGTAAAATATCTTGTCTGACATCTGCTGTCCTAACGCCTGCACAGCCGGGAACACAGTAGACAACGTCTTGCCCACCCCTGTAGGTGCCTGAATATATAGATTGGTATTATCTTCAATAGACCTGTATACACTCACGCACAGATTCTTCTGCCCCTCCCTGTATTCATAGGGAAACTTAAGTTCTCTGATTGATTCCGTCCTTTTATGCCTCTCATCAAATGTATAATCAGTCCATCTCTTAAAGCCCGTAATCAGCTTATTAAACCACTCTTCAATTCTTTCAAATGTATATTCTTCCAGAAACTTGTTGATTGTCTCAGGCTCAGGAGTAACGTAAGTCATCTGGATTCCAATCTTTGACAGCTTCTTCTGGCTTGCATATATATAGCCATATACCAGTGCCTGGGCTTTATGCACATAGACCGGTTCTTTCAGCAGAGAAACATCTGTCTGCATAGTCTTTATCTCATCAATTATTGCATCGCTCTCCGGCCCTTTATTGCCATCCTCGTCATAATTAATATCTGCAATAATACCGTCAGCCCTGCCTTCAACCTGTAATACATACTCAATCCCTAAGTCAGATACAAGCGGTATCTCAATCTTTAAAGGCACTTCTGCATGATACATAGTTCCCATGCTGTGCTGGATTTTCCTGTGAATCCTTGCCCCCTCCTGCATGATTTTCACATCATTGCTGCCTGTATTCCTGTTGTCAATATCACCTTCTGCGCACATGAATTCCACAAGATTCCTTACAGATATTCGAAAGCAGTTTCCATTTACAGAGTACATACTATCTCCATTCAATAATGTTCTTCAATATCGTATATATAGGCATTGCCTGTCTTTCCGACTCTTTTAACCTGTTCCATGTAATTAAGCATTGCAAGTACACTGGCAGCAGTCTGCCTGTCAATATGCGCTGCATTTGCAAAATCCGCTGAAGTAAAGTTCTTCTCAAGCCCTTCTGGTACAAACTGCATATAATCCTGCGGACAGTCCAGTTCAACTATCTTTCTTATTCCAACAGGAATGCGGTCATAACGCACACTTCCGCGCTTCTTATCGTAACTCCAGCCATTAAGAAGCTTATATTCTTCCATATCAATCAGCAGCAATGTAACCTTAAGATTCTGATTCTTTAAAAATGCTTTAATCTTATACAGTTCAAACATCGCATCATACACAGAACATCGCTTCGGAGACTTTCTTCTAGAAGTAATGTCCCCTGTTTCCGGCTCAATCCAGCTTAAATACTTCTCATACGGCATCGGATATACAACCCTCACCTGATATTCATTCAGGAATACTGACAGTTTATCCCTTAACTTGTTAAGCTGCCTCGTCTGAATCTCAATTATCCCATGCTCGTTATATATATCTGCAAAATAACCATCTATTGCAACCTCATGATTATCCTCATCGGGTTCATAATACATTTTTAATACTGCATGCAACGTCTTTTCCGACAAAGTACCTATCCCCTTGTCATTATGGCTCTTACCGATTATCTTCTCTTTCGCCGCGTCAAAAGCCTGACTGTCTATATATTCAACTGGTTCTGCTGCAGATTTCTTTTTTGACATTGTGTACCTCGTATCAGATATATGTTATCATTGATAACAAGTATCTTACGAATACCTAAAAAAATCAAGGCATTTACCGATATAACCTATATAAATCCAATTAAGAACAGGAGAAAAACATGATATCAATAAGCATGTGCATGATTGTAAAAAATGAGCAGGACATTCTTGCAAGGTGTCTTGATTCATACGCAGGAACTTATGATGAATTGATTATTGTAGACACAGGCTCAACTGACAATACTAAAGAAATTGCCGCTCACTACACCGATAAAATATATGATTTTGAATGGATAAATGATTTTTCAGCCGCAAGAAATTTCGCATTTTCCAAAGCTGGATGTGACTACATATTCAGTGCTGACGCAGACGAAGTGCTTGATGATACCAACAACTACGCATTAAGAGAATTGAAACATATGCTTCTTCCAGAGATAGACATTGTCCAGATGTATTATGTCAATGCATCAGAATATAATTCTGTATACAATGCACACAAAGAACTACGCCCGAAGCTTTTCAAAAGACTCCGTCCATTCACATGGATTTCACCAATACATGAAACAGTACGGCTCACGCCAATCGTATATGACAGTGACATTGAAATTCTTCACATGCAGGTGGGCGACCATAGCAAAAGAGACTTTTCAACATATTTCAAAGCATTTGAAAAAGGTATCCACATTGAAGATTATGTAGTTACCATGCTGTGTAAAGAGCTTCTTATATCCGGTGAAGATTCCGACTTTATTGCTTTCAGGAATATATTTGAAAATATTCTTTCCAAAGAAGGCAGAAGCAATGATTTAATGAAAGAAATCAACTGTATTCTTGCTAAGATATATATGGCAGACGGTGACACTGACGCATTCTTTAAGACCACTTTAAAAGCAGTTGCCGACAATCCTCCTGCTGAAATGTGTCTGATTCTAGGAACATTTTACATGAACCAGACAGACTATGAGGAAGCTGTGCTGTGGCTGTATAATGCTGCATTTGAGACAGAGAGCATACTTGATGTGGCAAGCAGCGGAAACAAGCCTTTATCTTTGCTTGGTAAATGTTTCGAGGAACTTGCCGCAGCAACAGACGACCCATACGAGGCTGCCCAATATAACGAAATGTCAGCCGACTATTATAGTCAGGCAGAAAATTGGAAGCTTCCGGAAGAATAAGAAAAAGCCTTAGGAAAATGTAATCTGAGCATCACATTTTCACTAAGGCTTTTTAATTATTTACTTATCATCATCAACATCAAAGAGCTTCAACTCTTCTACATCATTCTTACCTGACTTATCATCTCCATAAGAGACTGTGTCAGTTGATGTATCAAGTTCCGCGTAGCTGTCATCTTCGTCTGATTCGTACCCTTCAATTACTTTTTCAGTGTATTCATCAAGGTCAACACCATCCTTTGACGCCATGTTAAACACCTTCTTCACTTTCGCAAGCTTAGAGCAAAGAACAATAGTAATCACTATAAATACCGCTATTATCAGTCCAAGTATTAATACTATCATCAGCCAGAATCTGCTGTTTCCTGATGTTTTTCCATTATCAGCCTTAACATCAGCATTAGCAGTGTCAGATTTCACAACAGAATACGCCTGAATCGAGCCATCACTTACCCTGTATCTGAACCATCCCTTCTCTCCAAGAGAACTTACTCCATAGAACAGGCAGTACTGTCTGTCAGCGTCCATAAGTACCTGCACTTCTTTACCATTCATGGTAAACCTTGTAAGTGCATAACCTGCCGGCTTCTCTAACGAGTTCGTTATAGGCAGAACAACATATGTTATCTCTGGTTCTGCAACAGTATTGTATGGTGAAAATGTTTTCGCAGTCTCATCATAGATGTAGAACCCGCCTTTTCCATCTTCACTTTCAAGATACATAAGGATAAGACCTGTCTTTATGCCTTTAACCGCATTTATCTTCTGACCATTATAATCATAGTCAATCTCCTGATATCCATCTGGAATTGTGATTCCTGAATAATCCTTTACAACAGAATACTTCCTGCCATCTATCGTCACAGTTCCATCATTATTAACCGCCTGTGATGCATCTTCTGTAACAGCTTCTGTCTTTGACTCAGCCTCTGTTGTTGCTTCCTGACCATCCTCAAGTCTTGTTGTATATATTATATATTTATTAACTGAACCATCTTTCGCAGTAACAGTAATTGTTGTTGTATTACTTCCCGGGTCCATTCTTCTGCCACTTATGCTTACCTTAGCAGCATTATCATTAGCTACAGCACTTACAACAAGCTCTGTGACATCAGCATCAACAGTTGCATTGTAAGTTGTCCTGTCTGGTGAAAATGCTGGTGAAAGCGTTCCCGGACTTATCTGCAGGGACTTTAATGTGTTGTCTGAGGAATAGCTGGCTGGAGCTTTTGCTGTGACCTTTCCTGATGAGGAACTCTGAACATTGGCACTGTCACCATTTATACATACAATCTGAGAAGCGCCTGTAACACTCATCGTTGTTGTTCCAACACCTATAATTTCGAACTCAAGCTGTGTTGAAGCACTTGTACCATATGCACTACCATCTGTAAATCCAAATGTTACAACGCCACTATTCCCACCACTTACAGGTTTGATTATAGATTTGTCGTATGATACGTATATAAATGCCCCACCTATATCATCTGAAGCATTAATCGTTACCGTTATAGTTACCGTATTTCCAACAGTGCCGCTTGCCGAACTTATAGAAACACTTGCTGATTCCTCCGCTTTTACTGTATTTACAGGAATAAAAGCTGTGCACATAACCAATACACTAATAAACATTAGTATTCTTTTTATTCTTTTCATTTCTAGCCTTTCATATTGCTTTATTGTTTAACGCTTCCTAACCCAAGAATGCATCTTTTTATTGCAACAAAATCAAATAAATCAATAACTCCATCTTTATTGCAATCAGCTGCTCTCCAATATATTCCTGACGGATCAGCTATGCCAAGAATTGATCTTTTTACTGCAACAAAATCAAATAAATCAATAGTTCCATCTCCTGTTATATCCCCATATATAACAATCTCATATCTGCTGACCTCTTCGCCAGAAGAATTATATGTTATAAGGATATCGCCAGTACCAACTAATCCATCCTTCTCATTGCCATTCTTATTAAGTATCTTAGAATAAGCACCATTATAATTATCAATCTTATCAAGCACATCCTGGACATAACCTGATACAGTTAAACCACTTATGTATTTTTCATCCTCATCAACAGATAATGTTGTTGAAAATCCCGGATAAGCAACATCCGGTTCTGGATCTGGTTCCGGTGTTGGATCGGGTTCTTTATCCTGCCTTACAACAGTTATAGTATAGTCCTGATCATCACCATTAGCTGCTGTAACAGTAATTGTAATATCATTACTTCCAACTGAAAGATCATGATATCCCAGTCCGCTTACATCTGCTGAAGAATCAAGTGTTGAACCTCCAACATATACAGATGAAGTATCATAATCAACAATAAGACTATATTCTGTTGTATACAGACTGAATGTTGGTGTTAATGAATAGCCATCAACATATAAGTCAGATAATCTGTTATTAGGGCTACCGTCTCCTGTTGGAATTTCACATACATTTTCAGGCATATTCTCATAGACAGGTATTCTGAATATAAACGCAATATTATTCTTATTACTGTCGCTATACCCCTGTGCACTCTTAACTGATTCACTTCTTGGAGCAAGTACATTGGTCATATACTGATGACCTCTTCCAGTCATATCAAACTTTTCATAATAAAGAGTATTCTGTCCTTTGTTTATATAACTCTGTCCAAGAAAAATTGCACCGCCGATAATGGATTTCATTCTTGAATTCCAAGGTCTTAATGAACTTTCATCTGTTCTTGATGCATATCTAAGCCCATTCTGGACAGCAGTTGAACCTGCACTTGGGGATGCTCCAATATTATAATAATTATAATATCCATAGTAACCAGACTGTGTTCCTGATATACTGCTGCCATGTCCATCATACCCCTGTTCCTGCAGTATTCTTGATGCAAGGTGATAAGGGCTCACACCCGATTTCTGTCCTGCAAAAAGCAGACCGGTTATATATGTATAATCAGTTCCTTCATATGACAAATCATGGTTTGAATCCTCCATAAATGTACCGCTAACCATACTCTCAAGACCGCTCTCATCCTGTAACGAACCGTCAAATGCAAGATTTTCAAACATGAATATATTAGTATCATTCAGAAAGTTTCTTGGATCAAGTGCATATTCAACAAGAGCAGATGACGCCTGAACCCAGCTTCCATCTAGTCCTGTATATTTACCTGATTCCCAATCATAACAGCCATCAGCAACTGACTTCCACGAAGATACTGCTGAACCGTATATGAGACTTCTTCCAATTACATTCTGGTTTTCCACAACATCAGACCAGTCTTTTCCATTATGGTCCGCCACAAACACCCAGTTAGGATACTGCGCATGAAGCTGTCTTAACCCATCCTTATAACTATCCGGGAACCCCTGTGAATCAAGGTACTCCTCGAAATCCGCATCCGGCTCATAATCATTTCTCTTATCAACAGTTATGTAACCGCCATATATATAACCTCTTTCATAACTGCCATTAAGATAAAAGCCTATGCCATACCATGTATCGCCATCATCATCAGTTGTCTCTTCATATATATCAAACTTAAATCCACCACTTACAGTTGTAATAATACTGCTGTTTGTTGTAGGACCTTTTCTGATTCTTAAGCCTGTAACATCATAATTAACATGTCCCTGACCAATGGACTCTTCCGCCTTAGTATTAAGCACAGAAGTAACCGTAAGGCATGTCAGCACAAGCATACATAACATGACACCAATTGCGGCTATTCTTTTTGCACTACATTTGTATCCTGATTTCATGTAATCACCTGACTCCTGAACGTATCGTATTAACTAGTTTCTTCCAAATTCTGAAAGCTTCAAGCCTTCATTTCTCTCAAGTACCATATTAACAGACCAGCTATTGGCAAATACCAGAAGCGGATTGCCCTTAAGGTCTTTTATCTTCTTCATATCTGATGTACCAACAATTCTGTTCACATCAATTTCCTCAGGATTCTCAATCCAGCGGATATGCTCGTATGGAAGCGGCTCAAGTCTGATATCAACACCGTATTCATTCTTAAGACGGTATTCGAGAACTTCAAACTGAAGGACACCAACAACGCCCACGATAATCTCTTCCATTCCTGTATTGAACTCCTGGAATATCTGAATCGCACCTTCCTGTGCAATCTGGTTGATACCCTTAATGAACTGTTTTCTCTTCATAGTATCAATCTGTCTTACTCTTGCAAAATGTTCTGGTGCAAATGTAGGTATACCCTCAAATGCAAATTTCTTGTTAGATTTGCAGATAGTATCACCGATAGAGAATATTCCCGGATCAAATACACCGATAATATCTCCTGCATATGCCTCATCAACAATATGCCTCTCCTCCGCCATCATCTGCTGAGGCTGGCTGAGTCTTATCTTCTTGCCACCCTGTACATGGTTAGCTTCCATTCCGGCTTCAAACTTACCTGAACATATTCTCATGAAAGCAATTCTATCCCTGTGTGCTTTATTCATATTAGCCTGAATCTTGAATACAAATGCTGAGAATTCCTCAGTAAATGGATCAATAACTCCCTGGTCAGACTTTCTTGGAAGCGGAGAAGTTGTCATTGATAAGAAATGCTCAAGGAAAGTCTGTACACCAAAGTTAGTAAGCGCTGAGCCGAAGAATACCGGTGTAAGGTCACCAGCACTTACCATTTCCTGGTCAAACTCTGCACTTGCTCCGTCTAACAGTTCGATATCTTCCTGAAGCTTGTCGTAGAAAGCATCACCAATTCTGTCCTTAAGAACAGCCTCATCTGATGCGTCAACAATCTCAGTATCAACTTCCTTCTGACCATTCATGGCTGCCTTGAATAAAGAAACATTTTTCTCTTTACGGTCATATACGCCCTTGAATTCCTTACCGCAGCCGATAGGCCAGTTAATTGGGCATGTAGCAATTCCAAGTACGCTCTCAATCTCATCAAGAAGCTCAAATGGGTCATTAGCCTCTCTATCCATCTTATTAATAAATGTAAATATAGGAATGTGTCTCATAACACATACCTTGAAAAGCTTGATAGTCTGTTTCTCAACACCCTTAGAAGCGTCAATAACCATGACCGCAGAATCTGCTGCCATAAGAGTTCTATAAGTATCCTCTGAGAAATCCTCATGTCCCGGAGTATCAAGGATATTAATACAGTAGCCTTCGTAGTTAAACTGAAGAACTGAAGAAGTTACCGAAATACCTCTTTCCTTCTCAATCTCCATCCAGTCAGAAACCGCATGCTTGGCAGTCTTCTTACCCTTTACAGAACCTGCAAGGTTAATAGCTCCTCCATAAAGCAGGAACTTCTCTGTTAATGTTGTCTTACCAGCATCCGGGTGAGAGATAATGGCAAATGTCCTTCTTTTCTTAATTTCACTTTCTAAACTCACTGTTTTACTCCTTTATAAACATAATACATAAACAATTCATACCCGTTCCGGCATACACATAATATAAGCCTGTGACGCAGTCTACGGCTTCACAGGCTTACTCTAATCAATAGTCTTCGAATTATTCACGGTTAAGACCGAACTTGTATGAAACCTCAGACTTGTCATCAATTCTTCTAAAAATGTTGACTACTCTGTCCATAACCGGTTCGAAATCTTCCTCATTCTCAACCTCAACAGTAACAACCTGTCCGTCTTCCTTAATAACTGCATCCTTAACAAGTGCTAATGCCTTGATATCTTCCTCAGTCTGGGCAACCTGTTCAGGTGTTGTTAACATCTTTGATTTACTCTTATACTTAACAGCGTATGTTCTTGTCATCATATCCTCCTATTGGCTTTTCGTAGCAATATAATCTCATATGTCATTATATTATATAACATGTTTGGGGATTATGCAATGGGGTTTAGTGCGCATAGTAATTGTTTTATCTTGATTCCAGCATCAAATATGATCTTGCTTACATGAAAATATAATGTTTTATCAGCATCACCAATAAGGCGGCTACTACTTTTCTCAAAAACAACATGTACCTATACAATCCTTGAAGCTTTCTTAATCTATGAATCAATCTCTACACTCTCGAATTAACTATATAAATATGCTACCATATCCAAAATATTTTTACAACATAATGTCATTTATGAAATACAATATAGATTGAAGAATCGAGGTATACCCTATGTGGTACATAGCACACACAACTGCCGGCAGAGAGCTAAATGCCGTTGATAAATGCCGCAAAGCCATTCCAGAAGATATAGCAGCAAGAGTATTCTCTCCTATCTGGCAACATGCTAAGAAATATGAGGGCACCTGGCATCTTGACGATGACATTTTATTTGCAGGATACATATTTATAGAGAGCGATTCAGATTCCAAGACTCTTGAAAAACTTCTCTGGCGTATACCTAATGTAGTTTCTCCTGTCCGCATAGGTGGGGATTTCAATGCCCTTAACAAAGAAGAAGAACAATATCTCCGTCAGCTTATGGACGAGTATAACTATATTGCTATGTCATATGGATATATTGTAGATGATCAATTAATGATATATAAAGGGCCTCTTAGCGGAAGGTCTGATATGGTTAAGAAAATTGACAGGCATAAGAGAATTGCTGATATAGAAGTATATCTGTGGCATCAACCTAAGCGTGTTCGTGTCGGACTAGAAATAATAGATAAAATCACTTCACAGGAATATGCAAAAATCAAATTACAATAACTGGAGATTTCCCATGAATAATAAAATCACTAATACCGATATTAATAGTTTTGAAGAATTCCTTATAAATGAGAATAAGAGCAGAACAACTCTTGATAAATATATGCGGGATATACGAAGATTTCAAATCTTTCTTTCTGATAACTGTTACCCAATATCTCAGGATACTGCAGATAAATATATTGAGATTCTTAAAAATGCTGATTACAGTATAAGCAGCATAAATATAATTATATCATGTATAAACACATTTTGTAATTTTATAGGAAGAAATGATATTCACTGCGTTAATCTTAAGAAATCTAAGACTGAATCAACAGCTTCTGACTTGCTTACAGTTGATGAATATAACCAACTCCTTAAAACCGCTATAAACAATAACGATTATAGAATAGCTATGTTAATTCAAGTCCTTGGAAATACAGATATAAGATTAAACGAATTACAATACCTTACTATACACTCTTTAGAAACGGGAAAAATTACTGTTATACGTAACAGTGAGGAATATAACATCAGAATTCCAGATGATTTATTGGATGGCTTATATGAATATATAGACCATGAAGTAATAATAACTGGGGTGATTTTCTGTACTAGAAAAGGCACCCCTCTTGAAAGATCTAATATATGGAGATTGATTAAGAAACTGGCTGTTGATGCTGGGATTAATCCAGATAAAGTTTATCCGCAGAATCTGAAGCAGCAGCTTGGGAAGAAATATTATAGTATAATATACTAACTTATTTCACACGCTTCAATCAAAGATAGCAACATCCGTATACAATCTGATTATAATTTAATGTTTAAATATATCAAGGGATGTTTCAAAGGAATTCCTTGGGAAAATATGAATATTGATTTTTCAAAGTTTAATAATGACCATACATAACTTTTAAAAAACACAGCCGGCTTAAACAATTTAACCCGGCTGTGTCTTTCTTTAATTATTACCTTATCTTGCTAATTACTTTTCAGCAGCACCATTTCTTCCTTCTGCCTTTCCATACTCTATATAATGTGTATAATAGCTTGCTAAATCATCTCCAAATGCTGCATCAAGGTCTGCATATCTTGCTCTGTATGAATATACATTAAATTCTGCTGAGCCCTGACGACCTTCCTTTATTCCATAATTCACAAAATGTTCAAATGCTGATTTCTCATCTTCTCCAAATGCTGCCTTAATGTCTGCATATAATCCGAGATAATATTTTCCATCAAATACCGGTGAGTAATCTACTCCATTATATACAAGAAAGCCATAAACTGCATTTACTTCCATATCTGATGTTACATTTGTGAAGTCTTTATCCCAGCCCTCAAAACCATTCTCTGACTCTACTTCTGCTGGAGCCGTTGCTGACTCGCCTTCCTTTACTATCTCTGTCTTTACAACTTCTCCATTCTTCTTGAAGATTACTGTATATGTCTTCTCTGGCGCGCCATTTCTTCCTTCTGCCTTTCCATACTCTATATAATGTGTATAATAGCTTGCTAAATCATCTCCAAATGCTGCATCAAGGTCTGCATATCTTGCTCTGTATGAATATACATTAAATTCTGCTGAGCCCTGACGAGCTTCCTTTATTCCATATTCTACAAAGTGAGCAAGTGCTTTCTGTGCATCATCTCCAAATGCTTCCTTTAAATCCGGATTAGTTGCAAGATAATACTCTGCATCAAACACTGGTGCATAATATTCTGCATCATACTTTGGTCCTGTTGCAGGTATTTCTGTAACATCCGTCTTCTCTCCGCATACTGTACAATGGTGGCTCTTGCTTCCTGGTGTTGTCTCTGTTGCTTCAACATCTACTGTCCACTCTGTACTGAAGCTGTGTCCCTTTGCTGGGATTGTTTCTGTGTATGTCTTCTTGTCACATGTTCCTGTTGTAGATGTACATGTATATGTAAGCACTCCTGCCTCTGTACATGTTGCCTGCTTTGTTATCTTTGACTCATACTTATGTGTATGTGTTATCTCTGATGTTCCAGATGGTGTATATACCATATAGAAAAGATTGATTGCATCTCCCTTTGTTACAGTTACAGCACCCTTAGCAACATCTACTGTTACTGTACCATCAGAACCAACTTTTTTGCTTGTATTATTAACTTTTACGCTCTTGCCAGAAGCTGCCGCTGTTCCGCCAAATACAAGTGTAAGTTTTCCAGCAGATGGTGCTGTGAACTTAATGCTTGTTGATGACTCCATCTTAAGGCATTTTGTAAGTGTAAGACCGTTGTATGTTGCTGTACCTTTATTTTTTGCTATACTTCCTGTAATACTATAGAAGTCACTTGTTGTTCCTGATTCTGTAAAGTTATGTACCTTTGCATCTCCTGATACCGGTGTGTCAGGTGTAACAGGTGTATCTTTTCCAATAGCTGGAATAACTGCTGTTTCATTATAACCACATCCTGTACATGTGCGGCTCTTAAGACCTTCTTCTGTCTCTGTTGCAGCCTTAACAACTGTCCACTCACCATATGTATGTGTATGTGATTCGCCTGATACGCTTCCACCACCTACTGATACAAGAGATGTCTTGTATGCATTAAGCTTATCCTTTAATGGCCTATTGAGTGAATAGCTTGTATCATCAACACTGTTATCAAATGTCCACTTGAAATCTCCGCCCATAATACGTCCTGCATACTTAGTTACAATTGAAGGAACATCTGCAGGTGCATCAATATCAGCAGTATCAACACCTAAATCAACCTTAGTATCAAAATTAGAATATGTCTTTCCACCCTGCTTTGCCTTATAAGTTGAAGGTACTGTTTCACTTCTTGATGTTGCAAGATATGCATCGAAATCAGTTGCACTTGCAGTTGTTGTACCAGCATCCGAATTAGCATATATAACAGACTTCTGACCTTCCATATAGTTGTTGTATGCCTTGATGACACCACCATTCTCTCCTGAGAATATTCCACCTGCCAGAACATCACTTCCCTGCATTGAACTGAGCATTGGATAATTACAGTTTCTGAAATAGTTAGCCTCTACGAATGCCTCACTATCCTTTGCAGCGCCTACACCATATTTAGAATTACCATCATAGTAGTTATTATATACATGAACTGACATTGTTCTGATACGAGGATGTCTTGAATCAGAATGGTCAAACCAGTTATGGTGATATGTAATCCAGTTCTCACCTGACTCTGACTTCATGCCACAAAGTGACATCTTTCCTGAATCCCAGAAATGATTGTAAGATACTGTCACATACTGAGAATTATCCTTTAAATCCATAGAGCCATCGCCCTTAGCCTGGTCACCATCTGAACCAGCATTACCATAGAACACATCGTTGTTATGTACCCATACACCACGTGACTGCTTAAGAGATATACCATCTCCGTCGCCTCCACCGCCCCAGTTCATAAGACCAAGGTTTCTTACTTCTATGCCTGTTGACTGGAATACAGCCACACCTGCTTCATATAAAGTAGCATCATCACCAATACCCTCAAATGTTACGTTAGCTGCTCCCTTAACACCAATTGCATATGCTGATGATACATCTTTGCAGGCAAGTCCGCTTAATGTAACCTGACCTATAATACGGATAGCAACTGGCTGGCAGTTATTCTTAGCCTTAATTGCCTGTGTAATAGCTGCTACACCTGTATATTCTGTGTTACCAATCTTCATCTTAACTGTATTCTTATTAGCTTCTGTAACATAAAGAACAGATGCATTAGACTTTAATGTACCATCGTTGTTATATGCACCAACGCCATTCTTTACCGGTGAATTACTTGAAAATGTAAATCCGCTTCTGTCATGTGCATTTACAGTAAGCTTATCTGAAACGATAGCAGCTGATGTATTCTCCTTGCCATTGTTCAGCGGAACAATCTTCATAACATAATCGCCTGCTTTTAATCCTACAGCATCCGCTCTCATGTAAGATGGATACTTTCTGATAAGCTCATCGTCCAACTGGACATAAGCTGAATCTGAGGCACTTGCAGACTTAACATATACATTGTAACCTGTAGCTCCTGTTACAGGTGTCCACTTAACATATGCTGTCTCAAGCCAGCCTGATGCTTCTGTTATTGCGCCAGAAGCTGCATGTACTGGATTCATGTCAAATACTATAACTGACACTGCCACCATTACACATGCAAGTAATGCACTCATAAATTTTTTTACTTGCTTTTTCATTTTTCCTCTCCTTTTCCATTTTATGCACATTTTTGTGCAAATTTGATATGTTTTATTCATAAATCATGTTTATATTACCATTATTGTACAATATTTTCAACCGCATTTTACATGTTAGAGAAAATTTTTCGTAATTTTAACACATTATTTCTTTTCCTAAAGTAAATGAATATACAATTTTTTCTTTTACAGTTTTTCCGGTAAGCTGTTCCAGCGCTTTTGCATAGTAATCAAGCTGGATTGCGTATCTTTTGACAAGCTCTTTTTCCCCCGCTTTGCCCTTCATAACCCTGTCAGTCTTATAATCAACAATCACAAGTTCTCCGTCCTCTTCAAAACACAAGTCAATTATACCCTGTATAAGCTGTCCTTCGTACTCAAATACAAAAGGCTGTTCTCTTCTGACACTGCCACAGTTCACCGCATTTGCAACTCTCCTGCCTGTATCTGATTGTACAAATGTATATATATCCCACGGATTGACACTTTTCACCTGTAATTCATTCATCTTGCCTGTTTCTAACATTCTGTTAATATCTGCTTTAACTCCATCAAGGTTCACACTCACTGAATAGTCAAGACATTCCATAACCCTGTGATATGCGCTACCACGCTCATTAGCAGCAAGCTTAACTTCCTCACCGCTTATGAACTTTGGAATTATGCTGTTTGTCTCATCACATTCTTCCTTTTTAAGTGCTGTCTTCACAGATTCATCCATGTAAGCATTTTCCTCTGAATCATCATCCGCCTGCATAGCCTTAAGCTGCGAAACCGTCAGCTTCATCCTTCCGGCTGCGTTATCATCAGGAACATACTCCGGAAGCTCCTCTAATAAAGGATAAGACACAGCTTCCATAATTTCATCAGCCAGTCCCCCGATTCTAACAGCATTCGCTTCACCAGCCATCTCCCCGGATTCATCCACATCAGCCCAAGAATCCTCTCCGGCATCAACCATCACTTTAAAGCTGCCTTTCAATTTATCTGAATCCATAAGACACACTGGCATTATCATATCAAGATAGTTCTTTATATTCTCACTGTCCGCGAAAGACAACATTCCATCTGCTGCAAGTTGCTCAGCCCTTCCCCTGTATTTATCAAGTGTCTTGTCTGCATCTTTTACAACTCCGGTAATTATGAGTTTTTCTCTTGCTCTTGTCATTGCAACATAGAGAAGTCTCTCTTCCTCAGCTATCGACTCCCTTACAATTCTTCTTGCCATAGCACCTTTAATAATAGTAGGTGTCTTCGTTCTTCTTTCAAGGTCAACATAATCAACTGCAATTCCTAAGTTCTGGTCTACAAGCACAGGCGCAGTTGCGTCCATAAAGTTAATGCTCTTATGCGCCCCAGCAAGTATTACAATCGGAAATTCCAGACCTTTACTCTTATGGATACTCATAATTCTTACAAGATTCTCATTGTCAAGGCTGGCAGCCCCCTCTGCAAAATCTTCGTCAAACTTCTTAAGTCTTTCAATATATCTTAAGAAATTAAACAGACCTGAATAACTTGACTTTCCATATCCCGCTGCTCTTTCCAGCAGGACATTTAAGTTAGCCTGTCTCTGCGCTCCGGCAGGCATTGTTCCCACATAATCGTAGTAGCCTGAATCATATATCATCTCCCAGCACAGGTCATATAGTGACTCAACACTGCTCTTGTCTCGGTATTCTGTGAGCTTTGCAAGAAATAATGCACATTTGCCGGACAGCTGCTTAACATCCGTCTCCTGTATCTTATCTGCTCCGCCAAGCACTGCAACTGCTTTCAAATGTTCATACAGGTTGTTATGTGTATTCTTATCTGCATGCTCCCTGCCAAGCTTTCTCACCATTCCAAGCTCCGCTGCCGTAAATCCTCCAAAATAAGACATCATTGCCGCCGCAAGGCTTATCTCCTGAACCGGATTATCTACTATTGTAAGCATGCTTAAGATTACCTGTATCTCACGCACGCTGAAATATCCTGTTGACGAATCTGTATACGCCGGTATCCCCCTGTCCATCAGGGCATCTGCAAATGTATCTGCCCAACCTGTAACTGACCTTGTAAGAATTACAATATCCCTGTATTCTGCCGGTCTGTATATATTCTCATCTGAATCATACACATTTACACCAGAAGCAACTATTCCCTCAATCAGTTTTGCAAGCCTGTCTGCCTCAAGCTCTCTTGTCGTAGCTTCTTCTTCATTCTCTGAAGATATAAGAATTACATCTGTACTCTTGTTGGCTTCATCACCATAATTACTTTCACTGTATTCAGGATATGGAAACCCCGCATTAAGCCTTACAGATTCGTCATACCCGATTCCTGAAAAATTCTTATTCATGATATGACTGAACACATCATTGGCACACTCAAGTACATTTTCCCGGCTTCGGAAATTCTTCTGTAATTCAATTCTAACATTATCGCCAGTCTCGCCGTATGTATCGTACTTCTCTATGAAAAGCTCCGGGCAGGCAAGACGGAACTTGTATATACTCTGCTTTACATCACCAACCATGTATATATTGTTATTCTCACCTGACAGTCTCGTCTTTGACACCGCATTAAGAATAACCTCCTGCAGCTGATTGGAATCCTGATACTCGTCTATCAGTATCTCTTCAAATCTGTTCGCGAGCTTGTCGGCAGTCTCTGTATATACAAGCTTTCCGTCTTCTTTCTTTACAAGTATTGAAAGTGCAAGATGTTCCATGTCATTAAAATCAATTATGCCCTTCTCTCGCTTCACCTCTGAAACACGCTTGGCATACACCTTTGCCACTTTAAGTAAAGTCCGTATCTGGATGCCTGCCCCCTGCATGTCTGCAAATATTCCCTCATCATCTTTCAAGAATATCTTATCATTAAGCCGTCCTATGTAATCTTTAAACAACTTTCGCTGCCCCTTAACATATTCCTTAATATCCGGGTCTGCTCCTGCATCCTTCTTTCTTGACAGGGCTTCAAATGAAAATATTCTTATCCTTCTGCCAAGCTCTCCAAAATCCTGTGAATTAATCATCTCATTAATTCCAAGCAGGTCAGACTGCAAAGCACCTGTATATGCTGCAGGTCCTGCCGGCTCAGAACAGATATCTACTAATCTGTTGTATTTATCACGGTAATCGAAAAGTGCATTTTTAATTGAATCATACAGCTCCTTAATTGCAGGATTATCGTAAGTCTCATCATCATAAACTAACATGCACTCGTCAAACCACTCATCAATCCACGGATTGCTTCTTGAAAAACGGTATATTTTATCTATAATGCTCACAAGCCCTGAATCGTCCCGTCCCATGCCAAATGCATCAACAAGATTAAAGAATTCTTCATCTGCTTCGGCATAGAATTCCTCAAGCACATCTTCCAACACATCATTTTCAATAAGCTTCTTCTCACCCTCGTCCATTATCCTGAACCCCGGGTCCAGATTAACCTCTGGAAAATGATTTCTGATTATCCATAGACAGAAACTGTCTATCGTTGTTATCTGTGCGTTGTTAAGCAGTGTTATCTGTCTTAAAAGGTTCACATCCCCCGGATTCTCGTCAAGCATTGAATCAAGTGCTTTTCTTATCTTGTCTTTCATCTGGGCTGCTGCCGCCTTTGTAAATGTAACAACAACCAGCCTGTCTATATCTATATTCTTGTCAGGGTCTGTAATCATGGAAATGATTCGCTCAACTAAAACAGCAGTCTTTCCTGAACCGGCAGCCGCCGAAACCAGCACATTACAGCCTCTTGTATCAATCGCGCTCTTCTGCGCCGGTGTCCATTTTCTTTCCATTCTCATCAACCCCTTCCTTTATATTATTCCATAATACTTCATCATCGAATTTCTTTAATTTTCTGTAATTGCAGCCTGGCAAATCCACAGAAAATCCGCACACCGCCCCATAAGGACATCTGTCACAGCTTGAAAACTGTCCGTCTTTATAAGGACTTCTCCTGATATCACCACCTGCAATTCTGTCCGCGGTATCAACCGCCCTTACATCAACGAATCTTCCAAGCATATTAAACTGCTCTGTATTCATCACCTTGCTTCTTCGTGAGTCAAATCCGCCGTCAGCCTTTCTGCTAACTGGAATATTAAGTGATGTACCCTCGTTATTGTCCATCTTCTCGGCAATATCCTTATCAGAATTAACCATTCCTTTAAGACGCAGTTCACCCTTAATCTTATCCTCTATCTCTTCTGCACTCTCTGTTGTCGCAGATACAATCGGGTCACTTATGTTGTAGTAGAACACTCCGGCAGGAATCACATTTTTCCCCGGACGCATCTTCGCTACAAGCTTCATTGCCGCTTCCATGTAAACCATAAGCTGGATATCAATTCCGTAGTAGGTCTTTACTATGTTGAAATCCTTCTTTCCTGTCTTGTAATCGATAATTCTTACATATACATCTGTGCCGTTTTCGCATATGTCAACGCGGTCAATTGTTCCGCTCATAAGCTGCTTTCTGTCTCCGTCCCCGACTTCCATATTGAACTTATGCTCGAATACAAATGGCACGAAATCACCACATTTTAACTGTTCACCCATCGCCCATACAGTGCGGTCTGCAAGGTCTTCCATCCGCTTAATCATGAATGAATTACGGCTTGAATCCTTAAGGATACTGTTCTGGTATATGTCAGTAATTGCAGCGACACTTCTTTTTACCATCTCGCGGCGTTTCTCCTCTGATATCAGATAGTACGACTCACCGTTTTTCTTGATTTCGTCGCACACCTCACGGATAACCGCATGCAGTACGACGCCGAAGTTTACCGGTGAAAATGTGAATTCTTCCCTTTCCTTCAAATCAACTCCATACCTTAAGTAATATCTCAATGGACACTCTGCAAAGTTCTCAAAAGATGTGACGCTTCCGACAAGCCTGCCGCCAGTAAGTGAATCAATAATATCCTCATCTACATTTGCAGCAATTTCAGTATTATCAAAGCTGTTAGCCGCCCGCGGTATTGTCACATATGAATTCTGCTGTGCCGTGTCTTTGTAAGATAACTTAAGGCAATGTGAAAACATTTTTCTCATGCTTCTTATAATATATGAAGGCATCAGCGCCGCACCCTCGCTGTTTTTTACCGCATATGACATGTAAAGCTTCTCCGCACTCTTTGTCATAATAAGATACAGATAGAATCTCTGTATAAATGCTTTCTCCCTCACGGAAGCTGACATAACTATTCCCTTATCCTCAAGATACTCCCTGTCGCTTTCTGACAGAACGCTTCTTGAATCAGCCTTCTTAGGTACATTGCCGTCATTGATTCCGACAAAGAACATGACCTTGATATTGTCAAGACGGGTTCTTTCTATATCTCCGATAACAACGCAGTCGTTGGTCTGCGGAATAAGTCCTATCTTGATCTCCTGAAATCCTGACGCAAGTATCTTGTTAAATTCTTTAATACCAACCTTCTCGCTTCCAAGAAGGGCATACATTTTATCTAATACTTCTATAACTTTCTTATATAACTGCGCATATTCATCACCAGTGTACTCGCTGTCATTAAGCACACTTACCTTCTGCTCCATATCTTCACGCACAAGGAATTCGTAAAGAGCCTTTACCATATCTGCAACATCAGATTCCTTTGACTTAAGCACTTCTTCCAATGGATCCAACATATCCGTTATCATTGTTCTTAGTGAATTAAGCTTCTCAAGGTCAGTATTATTGACTGTTCCCCTGAACTTTCTTATCCATGGTTCATGCCATTTTCCCCTGCCTCTGATTCCAACTGCAACACAGTAATTGTCTAACAGATCAATATCTTCGCGCTCCATTCCGCTCATTCCGGTTCTTAGGAATCCTAATATGCTGTCATAGCTGTAATTATTCTCTATTATTCCAAGTGCACCGTTAATTGCCGCAATAAATGGATTGTCCGTCACATGGCGCTTGTAATCTAAGAAATATGGTATATCGTTCTGCTTTAATATATTAGCCGCCAGTTTGCCGTAGCCATCCATGTCCGCAGTAACTATCGCAATCTCGTTATATCTGTATCCACACAGTCTTGTAAGTCTTATTATTTCTCCTGCTGCAAATGTTAATTCTTCCTTGGCAACAGCTCCCTCATATATAACGATATTGTCAGTCTTCTTATTAAATCTTCCCGAATTGTTTCTGAAAAGATTCTGTTCCAGGAAATCCAGTTCTTCTGAATTCTTAAATCTTGAATTAACATTTACAATTACATTCTTTCCCGGTACTGCTTTTCCTGCAATATACACAGGTTCAAGGACTTTCACATGTTCTTCATCGCATATCTTATAAAGCTTTGATACGCAGTCCTTACTCATGAAAAAAAGTTCTTCCCTGCCTCTTACTGAATTTTCACGCTCAGATGCATCAATTGTCAGAGAAACATATATCTTCGGACACATTGATAAAAGAATTGTCATTAAATTGTACTGAATCGGAGTAAAGCCTGTGAACCCGTCAAATACTATCTCGCAATTCTTTATTCTCTCTGACTCTGTAACCTTGCTGCATAATTTATCCAGTATTTCTTCTTTAGTTATATAATTCTTGTCTATGTACTCTGCAAATGCGTTATATACAAGTACTATATCATCAAGCTTATACTGAAGTGCTACACTTCCCTTTGAATCACTGTATGCTGCACCTGCCGCATCCTGCATAACATCCGGCTTGATATCATACTGAAGCATCTCCGATATAACAGACTTCATCTCTGACACAAATCCTGTATTAGACAGATTACTTCCAAAATATTTTAATCTGTCCTTGTTCTGCTCTAAAACTCTTTTAATAATCAGATTCTTTCCTGTATCATCAAGGACTTCAAGATTATCCTCACCCACTTCCTCAAATACTTTATACGCAAGCCTTTCAAAGCTCACAACATCTATATTAAGTATTCCTTTTCTTGGATGCATGGACACCAGTCTTTTCTGAATTGCCATAGTGTACTGCTCCGGCACAACAACTATATAATTCCTGTCAGGATTCTTCATTGACTCTTCAATTATATGCGTATACAGATAGTGCGATTTACCCGCACCTGAGCTTCCCAGAATTAATTGTAATGACATGTGTTACTCCCCTAATCTTTCTATAATAGACTTTACCATCATTTACTTTACCATAATGCACTTTTTCATATCATGTCTCATCATGGTTCGAAATCAACCGCTTCATATTCCACCGTATCTGAATAGTCCCACCATTCTCCCTGATAGCCTGTAAATCCGTTATTTTCCATAGCATTCTGTAGAATCATCACATTTTTCACAGCCTCTTCATCTTCTATATCAGAATAATCTCTATCTGCTTTCAAAGAAAAATCATCAAATTCTGTCGGCATTGATATAACACTTCCATCAGCAGCAACCATTGTAATATCCACTGTTCCTCCAAGATTATGCTTTTTCATTCCGTTAGCCGGATTTGCCACATAATTAGGGTCCGGATATACTTCCCACAATTTCTGCTGTGCCTCAAACGGTCTGTATGCATCCCAAATCTTTAAGCTGTACCCCTGTTCTTTCAGTTCTTTCTGCACATTTGCAAGCTTCTTAACTGTTCCGTATCGAAGGTATGCGTCTGTGAAATCATATATTCTGACACCTGTAAAGTTATTGTCTGTCGCATACATCAATTCGACATATATATCCGGTATGTATTTATTTACAAGAACATATTCGTCATCTTCCGGTTCTTTTTCGGTTGTAATCTCCTGTGTTATAATTTCCTGTGCTGTCACTTCCTGTGCTGCAGTCTCCTGTATGTTCGCCATCTCTTTTCCTGATACATCATCTGTTGTAACATTTTTCTTTTGTCCACATGCTGTCATGCCTGCCGCTATAATCACTATTACTGCAAATGTTTTGATAAATTTACTGTTCATAATCATTCACCTCTTCATAAACCTACCATTTCATCATATTTAACAATTTAGTAGGTTTTTCAAGCTATGCATTAATTTAATGTGCCATTTTACACTATCCAATACATTTGTATTTAATATACCACATTTTAATCATAATCTCCCACTCCATACCATATATTTTGTAATAATGAATATGAAGGGCAGGTTTCTTTGTGATGAGTCAGACTAAAATTGTTGTTATTCCATTTAAAAAGCTCCTTATTGGAGCGGTTATCGCTGCTATTATAATAGCTTTTATTATATTCGCTGTTATCCGTCTTGGCAGCAATAGTTCTGATAATTCCAGGAATACTACTAAACCTAAGAGCAGCACTGTAAATGCTTCTGCTTCTTCTAATATTGAGACACCCCTTGATAATGCCGACGCTCCTAAATTCTGCCCCGGAGTATATACCGCCTCTATTCTGTTAGACGGCAACCCCGTTGATATCCAGGTCACAGTTGATTCCTCTAACATTAACAGCATTGAGCTTGTTAATCTTTCTGAATCAATCACAACTATGTACCCTAAGCTCACAACTTCATTTGATGAAGTTGCTGCTAAAGTCATGGAAGCCGGCACAACCAACATAACCTATGATTCAGCCAACAGATATACATATTCCGTCTTTATAGAAGCAATAAGCGCAGCCCTTAAAAAGGCTGCGCCATGATTAATATCTTATATTTTCTGTCTTGTACCCCACATGCCTGCTAAATCCGTCTGCCACTACTTAGAATAAGTCACAGCCTCACTATTCTCATCATAATCAAACATGCCATCATTCTTCTCTTCAAGTGCCTTGATGATGTGATATGTATATTCATTATATGGTGTATCAATTCCAAGTTCTTTCCCCATGCGCATCATTGCGCCAGAGAACATATCTATCTCTGTGTGTCTGCCAGCGTCAATATCTTGCAGTGTTGAATATCTTGCTGTTGGCGGAACAGCGCTTCCTCGGCTTGAGTTATCTGCACACCTGCTCATATCAATGCCTTTGGCAAGAGCTACTGCTTCAACCTCCTTACGTAATCCTTTGCTGATTGCTTTCATATGCTCACTGTCAGTATAACAGCCAACACCTGCTCCAATAATAGCCTGTGGAAGATTGTTACAGATATTAAGTCTATACTTGCTCCATATCTCTTCTTTGATATATTCAGTCACTCTGTAATTAAGTCCTGTTCCATAAAATAAATCTCTTATTGCCGCAACTCTCTCACTCTCAAATGGTGCAGTTTCCTCTCCATATATAATGCCTATTGTAGTCTGAGGATTGAACACATATTCCTTACCTTCGCGGTGTGACGCCACCTTTATAAGTGAATAAATGATATGTGATTTATCTATCTTGGTAGATATTATCTCTTCACTGTCAACACCATTCATAAGACTCATGACAATTGTATTCTCACCGACGGCTTCCCTAATATCATCTAATGCACCTGCAAGTGCGCCGTATTTTAATGATACAACAAGAAGGTCAACACCTTTTGCTTCCTCTGGGGTCAATACCTCCGGGTGGTATGTCTTTCCATTAATCAGACAGCCTTCTGCCTTAAGTCTTTCCGCTCTTTCGCCCTTTGCAATAACGCTTAAACTTATATCCTTCTTTTCTGAAAGTCCCCATATAACATAAGAGCCGACTGCTCCTGCTCCAAGTACTGCCACTGAATGTATCTTCATATACATTTTCCTCTCATTCTTTGTAATTTCTTCAAATATATATACACTTCAATTCTTTCCGCGTCAAATGCTTTTATCTTCCTACAATATCGCCCTCTTCAAAATCGTAAGTCAGCTTCTTTCCATATGCCATGACATATGCAGCACATTTCTGCTCATAGTCTGTGTGCTGCATTCTTAAACTTGCTGTTCTTTCATCAAGCTGTCTGTCCGGATATATTACTGGCAGGACATGTACCCTGAATGTGTGCAAATGTGTACTTTTAACCTGCTGTTCAACAAACAGCGAAATCACCGGCACATTAAACTTTACCGCATACAGATATGCACCTCTTTTGCATGGGCGGGGCTTCCGATAATTAAACCACATTTCCTGCTCAGGATATATAAGCACAAGTTTGTTTTCATCAAGTGCATTCTTAATCTGATTAGGAAACTCAGTCTCCATAAACCATTTCAGGCTGCTTACGGGCATTGTGTCGGCATATTTTTGCATATACCCGACAAAACCTTTCATTGCAAGGTTAGAATCTTGATTAACAATACTTATTCTTCTGAATCCAGCTTTTCTCATTGCAAACCTGACAATTGCAGGGTCTAACGGGCTGAAATGATTGCATGTTACAATCGCAGGACCTCTGATTCCAGAAAGATTCTCAAGTCCGTCAACTTGTGTTATAAGCCCCACCGCAGAAGTCCCGGCATGAAATATAGCTTCTGCAATATATTTCTTCACACAAAAACCATATGCTGTGCGGTAATCAATATAATGTCTTAGTAATGCTTCTTTATCTTCGCGTAACAGCTTAGGGTCTCCCGGCTCAACCTTTGAATTCAACTGATTAAGGCTTACAGCCGTCCTAATATTTTCATAGACCTGCTCCCTATCACCAATCATATCTCCTCCGACATAATTTATTTTGCAGCATCACTGCTATCCTTCACGAAACCACTATCCACAACAATTCTGCTTCCCACAACATCAGAAAACTTAACCCCATCACCGTCCGCAATATTCTCAGCCCTTGCAAGAAGCTTCTTTAAATTCTCACGGTCAGCTTTCCTTTCATTATCCCCATACTGCTTGCGCTGTTTAATCAGCAACGGATAAAATCCCGACTCCGCCGCATACTGCCAGAAATACTCCTCATACGGAATCTCGCTGTAATGCCACGGCTTGTCAAACAGGTTATAATGTATCAGCTTCGGTCTTGCTATATACTCCCCGCCCTTGTTAGGCATAACATTCCATTCCTTATCAAGAAAATATATTTCTTTTGCACACATAGCATTAATATAATCCTGGTCAGGTGCAACACTGTCAAAGTGATATTCAGCCATAAGCTTTAAGAATCTGTCTGCCAGATGAGCCTGTCTTATCTTATCAAGGTTCATAAGAAGCACTCCTGAATTGACATATTCATCCCGCTCTATTCCCACTACATTTTCAATGTAATGAGCCAGTATTGTATTCTTTCCTGCAAATGTATCTCTTACTGCACCAAACATTGCATCTCCCATATCAACTGAATAAAGCTTTGCAATGTCATCATTTATTACGGTATCAGAGTCAATATACACAGCTTTATTAAGTTCTGGAAAAAGCTCTGCAATAAATAACCTGAAATATATCGTCAGTGTAAACTCGCCTGAATAAAGCCTGTTTTCCTGCCTGTCAGTAACTGTCTGTCCAAAGCTTTCAGAATATTCGTACATTTTCTTTCTTATATCAACGAATTCAATATCTATGTTTTCATAATCCTTTATCACATTACGAAGCTGAATCATCGTAATATTCTTCACATTATCGCACATAACAAGAATGCGGTAACGCTCATCACAAGCCACATGTACAGCCAACGATTTAAGGCACACTGCCAGATATGGTGCGTACTGTTCATTAATAGAGAAAAACACAGGAATACGTGAAACTGCCATGTACTCTTCATGCTCCCTGTTATAAGAATCCAGAAGCTCATCATATTCATGAAGCCCAAGTATATTATGCATTTTATCAATCTCCCACGGCTTGACTGAAACAGTCCTTATCACCGGAAACACCCGGAATGTAGTTGTAAAATGCTGAAAAACAGTGTTGTCATGCAGCCTCCTCTGGTCATTAAACTTTCGTCCGCACAGATTAACTCTTGTTGCAAATGTATTAACAGCCGTCTGGTCAGGCATAAACATTTCCTTTCTTATGCACTGTTCACGACATTTCTCCAGAAGCCCGTTCTGTCTTATCATCCTCATATTCATAAGCATTACTCCGGAATTAATGTAACCATCACCGAAAAGCCATCTGCCATAATAATCAGAAACTCCCGCAATCTCTATGCCATCCATATTCTGATAATAAAAATCCCTGAAATCTTTTCTGCACAGCACATCAGTATCCAGATAAAGAACTCTATCCTTAATATCTGTCTTATCGGCAAAAAGGCGCAGCATACAGCACGCAGTAAATCTGCTCTGCATATTTGCCTCTGGCAGCTCCTCAACAAAATATCTTGTAACATCAACAAGAAAGATATTTACTTTAATGTCCGATTTATTCAATTTTTCTTTCAGATATTTTGCAAATGCTTTATCAACCGGCTTGTAATTAATACCTTTTTCCCTGTAATCAACCGTGAGAATATATATATTTAACGGTTCATCCACATTTTTAATAAGAGACATTGAAGATAAAAGAATCCCCTTCTGCATTGGTTTATCACCACAATACAATATGTTCATAAATACATATCCTTTCTTAATTTATTAAATATGTCTGATTTATCCTCTCTGTATTGATTTTCCCCAGTTTCTTAAGTAAAATACATATAAGTTTTAAACGATAATTAAAGAATTGAGGAATGTTATGATATTTAAGATTTTCAAAAAAGATTTGAAAGGTCTTAGCAGGAATATTCTGGCTTTAGCCATTGCGCTTGGTCTGTGCCTTATTCCATCGCTTTACGCATGGTTTAACATATATTCCAACTGGGATCCTTACGCAAACACTGCGTCCGTCCAGATTGCTATTGTTTCTGAAGATGAAGGCTACTCTGAATCTGATGATTCCACTATCAATATGGGAGCACAGATTGTTGAACAGCTTCATTCGAATGATAAATTAGGCTGGCGTTTTCCGGAAACTAAAGATGAAGCCATGAATAAACTGAATGCTGGAAAGTACTATGCAGTTATCGTAGTCGGTGAGGACTTTTCACGAAGCCTGTATGATTTCCTTGATAACGGTCTTAATCCGCCAACAGTTACATACTATGAGAATTCCAAGAAAAATGCTGTTGCTTCCAAGATTACAGACACAGGAAAAAGCACTCTTCAGAACACTATCAACTCCGAATTCATTGATGTGTGTGTTAAGACTATTATGCAGGGACTTAACGAAATAGCTGAAAATGATCCTTCAATTATTGAAAAGACAGTTAAGGATTTACAGAGTGTATCTGCCAATATTAATTCTTACGATACCATGATTGACATGTTTATTAAGAGTAATTCAGACCTGGCAGATAATCTTGCAAAGCTTCAGGAGGTTCTTCCACAGATTAAAGATGTTCTTACCGGAACAACTGATGTTGCTGATATTGCCAATAAATCTCTTGATAATGTCACAGATGATATTGCAAACCAGATTGATGCGCAGCTTAAAGCTATGAATGAATTAACTGACAGTGCACTTGATTCTCTTGATAAAGCTATACAGCTTTCAATAACTGATGTCGGACAGGCTGGCGTTGAGCTTAGTAAAGCCAACGAACAGTTAAAGGAACTTATAGACCAGAATAAGGCTCTTGAAGACGCTATTGATTCCCTCAGCAAAGTAGATGGCATTGATCCGGCAGTTATCACCGCCCTAAAGTCAGCTCTAGCTTCTGTTAACGCTATGGAGAATATCGCATACAACCTTGTTCAGCAGTGTGCCGATATTCTTACTGATTCACCTGAAACACTTCAGGCAAAATATCAGTTAATCAAGTCTGTTGTTGAACAGTGCCGCACAGAGCTCCAGAAGAGCCAGACAATTATGCAGACTGTAATAAGAACTAATGTTAACCTTCTTAAGGCTTCCATTAAGAATGCCGTAAGCAGCCTTGCAGCTAATATAAGCAGTGCCGGAGACAATATTAATGGAATCTCGCAGATGCTTCTTGGAGTAAGTGATATATCAGTAAATATTAATACAACTCTAGAAAGCACAAAAACATTACTTGATTCTCTCAACAAAAGACTTGATACCATATCTGGTTCAGTAGGAGATATAAGTTCATCTTCTACATATAAACTGATAATGGATTTCATCAACTCAGACGCACAGTCAATAGCGTCATTCCTGTCAGAACCTGTACAGGTAGAAGAAATCTACGTCTATATGCAGACTAACTATGGAACAAGTGTTACACCTTTCTATACAACACTTGCTCTCTGGGTTGGAGGAATTGTTTTAGTTGCCCTTATGAAAGTAAAGGTTGACTATGAGGATGATGAATTCAAGGATGCCACAGAACATCAGAAATATATAGGCCGTGCATTACTCTTCCTTGCAATGGGACAGCTTCAGGCTCTTGTAGTTGTTCTTGGTGATTTGTACATTTTAAAAATTGACTGCACCCACCCATTCATGCTGTGGCTTGCAGCCGCTATAACAAGCTTTGTATTTACATTATTTATATATACACTTGTTCTTACATTTGGTGATTTGGGAAAAGCTATTGCTGTAGTTATGATTGTGTTACAGATTGCCGGTTCAGGCGGAACTTATCCAATAGAACTTCTTCCTGAATTCTTCCAGAATGTGTACCTTTACTTCCCATTCCCTTATGCAATCAATGCCATGAGGGAGGCAATAAGCGGATTATATCAGTGTGATTACGCTGTATTTCTTGTGAAATTATGTGCTTATGCTGTTATTTCCCTTATTCTGGGACTTGGAATCAGAAAGTCACTTCTTGAAGTACGCGAGTTCTTCGAACGCCGTATGAAAGAAACACATTTTATGTAAAGGAGAAATGAATTTATGCAAAATGATGATTTTAATATAGATGTTGTTATTGCGGAAATCACAGCATTTGCAGAAAATATGCACGCTAAGAACCAGCACAAGAAAAAGGTCTGCTTAAGATGTATGATGATAATTCCTTTAGTATTCATGGTGCTTATGTTTACCATGGATACAGCTAAGGTTGTTTATCTGCTTCTTTGGGTAATCTCACTTTTTATATTCTGTGCTTATCTTATAGTTATTGATTATATTGATGACAAGCTCGCAAGAAAGCTCAATGAGCTCAATATTGAGATTAAGGAAAAACAGGCTGATACTTCTCTTACAGACAGTATCAAAGCATTTTTAAGTGAGGTACAGTTATGAAAAATATATTTAAGATTATACGGGCTGACCTTCGCCACATAAAAACAAATGTAATTGCACTATGCGTAATTATCGGTCTTACCGTTATTCCTGCATTGTATTCGTGGTTTAATATCCTGTCAAACTGGGATCCATATGGACAGGCTTCCACAAGCAGGATTAAAGTTGCCGTTGTATCTGTTGACAAAGGTACTTCTCTTGAAGGAACGGAGCTTAATGTCGGTGACAACATAATTGATGCACTTAAAACTAATAACACTATCGGTTGGCAGTTTGTTGCTTCATCAGATGAAGCAATCGAAGGCGTATACAGCGGTGAGTATTATGCAGCCCTCGTTGTTCCAGAGAATTTTTCCAAGAATCTTATAAGCTTCTTAAGTGATTCCATGGAACATCCTCAGTTAAAATATTACTGTAACCAGAAAGCAAACGCTATTGCACCTAAGATAACAGACAAGGCTAAAACAGCAGTTCAGCAGCAGGTAAACCAGACATTTATAGATACAATCGTATCTACGATTGCCGGAACTGGCGACTCAGTTATCAAAGATGCAGATAAAGAAACCGGTTCTCTTATGGATGCAGTTATTAACAGACTTACATCCGCAAGGACTACACTTTCAACATACGATGTAATTCTTAATTCAATGCTTGCAATTACTGACCTTACATCATCAATAAGCAGCAGTTCAAACAGTGCTGCACCGCAAGTTTATACACAATTACAGTTACAGCAGCAGCAGTTAATAACCTTACAGGCACTTGTAAATGGTAATTCCGCTGAATCTTTAAATGAATTATCATCTGCTCTTTCAAACCAGATGTCCCAGATTCAAAGCATTATGAGTTCATTAACAGAGCTTTATTCTGACATGAACATGGATGTTGCAGACCTGTCTGCTGCAATTAAGCTTACATCGGGCTCACTCACTCAGACTAAAGAGCTTCTCAGTGACCTCGAGACAAAGCTTGATAACGCAATTAATACATTAAACACAATCACTGAACAGGATACATATGGTTTATTATCAGAGATGTTAAATGCAGATGCCAATACTTTGGGAGATTTTCTCTCTGCACCTGTAAATATAACAACAGAGCAGGTATATGCTGTTAAAAGCTATGGAACAAGCGCTTCACCATTCTACACAATACTTGCACTGTGGTTTGGTGGACTTATACTTGTTGCTATTATGCACACACCTGTGCATCCTGCTCCGGATATTCCAGCAGATGCAAAGAGATATGAAAAATTCTTCGGAAGGTATTTTATCTTCTTTGCAGTAGGACAGCTTCAGGCACTGCTTATAACACTTGGAAATCTTCTCTACATAGGAATCCAGTGTTACCACCCATTCCTTTACTGGGTTGCATGTGCATTCTCAAGCTTCGTATTCACCTTCTTTATGTACAGCCTTACTGTTGCATTTGGAAATATCGGTGAAGCACTTGGAATTGTCCTGCTCGTTATACAGGTTGCCGGCTCAGGCGGTACATTCCCTATAGAAGTACTTCCTAACGCCTACCAGATAATATACCGATTCCTGCTCTTCCCATATTCAATGGATGCATTAAGAGAATGTATAGCAGGAATGT
>ERZ780002.60-NODE-60-length-50934-cov-4.57122_pt1 | contig 50934 bp, 40 predicted proteins | sample MGYA00511947_ERZ780002 | MGnify/ENA primary metagenome ERZ780002 (study PRJEB29588, sample SAMEA2148558) | human gut metagenome | biome: human gut; feature: human-associated habitat; material: faeces | place: Denmark | collected 2008/2010 ... | reverse complement strand
GTCCTGCGTCTGGTGTCGGTGCTGCTACAGGAGCTGCTGCAACTGGTGCTGCTACAGGGGCAACGCCACCTGCTAATTCTTCAACTGAAACATCATATGATGTACCATTTACTGTAATTCTATAATTCTTCATCGATATATCCTCCTATTATTATCTCTTAATACGTCTGATCGGACGTGTCACAAGCTTATCTTTGCTTGGATACGTTGTATATGCATTCTGTCCTGCTGATGCAGCAGCAACTGCGGCTGTGATAACTGCAACCAGTTCAGAATCATTCATTACGCTTTCACCTGTTTCTGTTTTAACGATGTCAACAATCTGTCCTGCCGGTGCAGATCCTGCATCTTCTTCCTTTGTCTCAGCAACAGGCTCTGCCTTAGCTGCTTCTTCTGCTTTTTTAGCTGCCTTCTTGGCTGCTTTTGCTTCTTTATCAAAGAAGCCGGGAACAAATTTTAACAGATAGATGATAAATGATATAAAGATAAGAACAACGAATACAGTTGCCATACCGATCAGGGTGTTGGTTCCGGCTGCCTTCATCTTATCTTCAAATGTCATGTTTGCTGCAATCTCAACATCAGTTGACTTATATGGGTACATACCCTGTGAAGAAAGGGCTTCATCAGCCTGCTCTTCACTGTAACCATACTGATTCATTAACTGATATCTCTGTAAGTTATATGTTGCACTGTTGTCTACAAATGTTACCTTGATCAACGCTTCTTTTTCTGTACAGTCAGCATAAAGAGTAACGATTACATTTCCTTCTGTCTCTGTAATCTTGTATTCACCTGTAAAATCTTTAAACTCACCGCACTCATCACCGATATTACGGAATGACTTGACTGCTTCTATCTCATTTTCAGAAACCCCTGCATCCTCGCCTGCTTCTATAACATAGTTATAGGTCTCATCTGCGCTTGCATATTTCTGATATGTCTCACAGGCATCTTTTGCTACCTGAGCGATCTCCTGATCGTTATAAGCAAATTTTACTCCGTTATCATCAGAAGCACTACATCCGGCAAACATAAAAGTAACAGCTAACATAGAAACTATTAATAATAATTTTTTCTTCATTTAGTTGTCACTCCTTTTATATAGTACCGTGTTTCTTATAAGGTCTCATCTCTTCCTTTGAAAGGAGCATCTGGATCGCTGCGATCACTCTCTTTCTTGTAGCATCAGGCTCGATGATATCATCGATATATCCTCTGGATGCTGCCGAAGCTGCTCCTGAAAGAGCTGCAACATATTCTGCTTTCTTCTCCTTGATGAAGGCAAGCTTGTCGTCTGCTGCTGCAAGTTCATCTTCATACATGATCTTAACTGCCATCTCAGGATCCATAGTACCGATCACTGCATCCGGCCATGCATATACCATATCAGCTCCGATTGCCTTGGAGTTCATAACCGTATATGCTGTTCCATAGGCCTTGTCCATAACAACCGTAACCTTTGGAACTGTTGCATCTGCATATGCATTTGTAAGTTTTGCAAGAGCCTTTGAGATGGTCTTCTCTTCTTCAACTGTTGCAGCAAAACCTGTTACATTTACAAGTGTAAGAACAGGAATGTTAAATGCATCACAGAAATCTACAAATTCTTCTGCTTTATATGCACCCGCTGTTGTGATCGTATCTTCCTGATTACCAACACATCCAACTGTGATACCATCCATACGGATCAGAGCTGTAACAACATCTCCTGCATATTCCTTCTTCATCTCAAGCACAAGAGAATCATCGGCAATATTCTGGATCACTGCTCTTGGATCGTTCTTGTAAGAATCAAGATTTGGGATAATTCTGTTTGGATTGTCATTTGCAGAAGCTTCCTTGTCGTCCAGATTACAGCTTGGAAGAACCTCAACCAATGCACGGATCATACCAAGTAATTCTTCTTCTGTCTCAAATACACCATCTACATTTGCTGTATTCTCACTTACATAATCAGCTGCGGAAGTATCTAACTTTGTAATATTGTTCTCTGCTAAAGCGTTTGGAGAATTTACAAATAACTTTGCACCTTCCTTTGCCATGAAAGTGAAGTCTGATAATGATGGAACAAGGGAAGCACCGCCGCCACATGCACCAAAAACAGCTGTGATCTGAGGAATAACACCTGAAGCCATAACCTGCTTGCCATATACTTCACCAAATGCATTCAGTGCATCTGTAGCTTCCTGAAGTCTGAGTCCTGCACAGTCGATCATACCGATGACAGGTGCACCCATCTTCATAGCCATATCATAAATTTTTGCAATCTTCTTAGCATGCATCTCACCAACAGAACCGCCTAAAACTTTAGCGTCCTGACTGTATACATACACTAAATTGCCATTGATAACACCATATCCGGTGATAACACCATCTTTTGGAGTATCCTTATCCTGAATGTTAAAATCAGTATTTCTTGCTTTCACATAAGCACCGATTTCAACAAAGCTTGCGTCATCAAGCAATGCATTAATTCTATCGCTTGCTGACAGGGTGAGTTTGTTGCTCATTTCTAGTCCTCCATTAAATTTATTTTTAGGAGTTACATAAAAGTAATTCCAAATTTATGCCGATTTTATTGTAAAGCCTTTACGAATTTATTTCAAGTAAAATTATCATTACGACACAGTTTTTTCAGCACTTTTTAACAATCGGACATCCCTGCTATTTTTACTTAAAAAACAAAAGGGGAAAGTGGAAGTAATTGTCAGAAAATACCCCATTTTCCCCATAATTGTCTATTTTGTGGTTAGTTGTTCATAACTATACAGCTTTTAACTTTATATTAATCCTTCAGGACATTTTTGTTTGATACCAGATAATCGATCAGTGAAATGATCGTTAATACAAGTGCAGCGTAGATCAGCACCTGTTCGATTACAAATATCACTTTTCCACCAAGATTACCGATCAGGAAACAAACCATGACCATCTGGACAACAGTCTTTAATTTGCCCCAGATACCAGCCGCAATAACAACACCCTTTTCTGCTGCAATCAGCCGGAATCCGCTAATGATAAATTCTCTCGCAATGATGATAATAACGATCCATGCAGGAATCCGTCCCTGATCGACCAGTGCGATCATTGCAGAACATACCAGAAGCTTGTCTGCTAACGGATCCATGAATTTTCCAAATGTTGTGACCAGATTACATCTTCTTGCGATCTGTCCATCTAATGTATCCGTGATCGCTGCAGCGATAAAGATACCAAGTGCGATCCATTTGGCTGCTGCAAAATCAAGATACATAAACACAACAAAAAATGGAATCATTATAACTCTCAATATTGTTAATTTGTTTGGTAAATTCATTCTATCATCTCCCCTGTCAGATCATATTCATTTGCATCTGTGATCCGAACCTGTACAAAGGTGCCGGACATCAGCTCATACGGTGCATCAACAAATACCATACCATCTACATCGGGCGCATCCCGATAAGTTCTTCCGACATATACATCGTCTTCTGCAACATAGCCTTCGATCAGTACTGTAAGACTCTTGCCAAGCAGCTCCTGATTCTTGTCGTATGATACTTCCTGCTGCAATGCCATTATATCATCCCGCCATTTTTCTGCAACCTCATTTTCAATCTGATCAGGAAATGATGCTGCCGGAGTCCCTTCCTCCGGTGAATATGTAAACACACCCAGGCGGTCAAATTCCGACTCATTCACAAACTCCATAAGCGCTTCATGATCCGCTTCTGTTTCACCGGGAAATCCTGCGATCAGCGTTGTACGGATCGCAATATCAGGAATCCGGATCCGAAGCTTTGCGATCAATTCTACAATATCCTTTTTACAGGTACGTCTTCCCATGCGTCGCAATACAGGATCTTCTGAATGCTGAATCGGTATATCGAGATAATGACAGACTTTTTCTTCCTCCGCGATCGTATCGATCAGCTCGTCTGTGATCTCCTCCGGATAGCAGTACATCAAACGTATCCACTGGATTTCCTCGATCTTGCAGAGTTCATGTAATAATTTCGGAAGTGTCTTTTCACCATACAGATCCACTCCATAGAGTGTTGTTTCCTGTGCAACAAGGATTAGTTCTTTTACTCCCTGTGCAGCAAGCTCTTTTGCAGATGCCAGAAGCTGTTCCATCGGAATACTTCTGTACTTTCCTCTGATATATGGAATCGCACAATAAGTACACATCTTGCCACAGCCTTCTGCGATCTTTAAATATGCCATTGAAGCTCCGGTTGTAACGATACGTCCGCCAACTGCCTCCGGCATATAATTGATATCTGTAACAAAGGAATGTTCTTCTTCAGATCCGATTGCATCCACGATCGCATCATAATTTGCAGCTCCGACAATTGTATCAATCTCCGGCAGTTCTGCAAGAATATCGTCCTTATACCGCTGTGACAGGCAGCCGGTAACGATCAGCTTCTTTAATGATCCTGTCTTCTTCAGCTCTCCGTATTCTATTATCGTATTAATACTTTCTTCCTGCGCATCTTTGATAAATGCACAGGTATTGATAACAACTGCCTCTGCCTCATGTTCATCATTTGTGATCTCATGTCCTGCCTTATGCAGAAGTCCGAGCATTACCTCACTGTCCACAAGGTTCTTATCGCAGCCCAATGATACCATCAATACTTTCATATATGTTCTTTCCTCAGGTTATTTTATATTGATCGAATCTACACAGTTATGCATAAGCATTGCGATCGTCATAGGACCAACTCCACCCGGTACAGGAGTAATTGCTCCTGCAACCTTGCTTGCTGATTCAAAATCAACGTCGCCGCATAATTTGTTATTCTCATCTCTGTGTATTCCGACATCGATCACGGTTGCGCCCTCTTTGATATAGGATGCATCGATCATCTTCGGTCTGCCGATCGCAACTACAAGAATATCTGCACGCTTACATACCTCTTTCAGATCCTTTGTCTTTGAATGACAGATCGTAACCGTTCCATTCTCGCGTAATAACAGCATAGCCATCGGTTTGCCTACGATATTGCTTCTGCCGATCACGACACATTCTTTTCCTGCGATCTCGATTCCGGAACGCTTTAAGAGCTGGATCACACCAGCCGGTGTACAGGATACAAATCCAGGCTGACCGATACTTAATGCTCCAACGCTCATCGGATGGAAGCCATCAACATCCTTTAATGGTGAGATTGCTTTAATGATCTTGTCCTCATCGATATGTTTTGGAACCGGAAGCTGTACCAGAATTCCATTTACAGCATCGTCCTTATTCAATTTATCGATCAGTTCTAACAGTTCTTCCTCCGTTGTCTCTTCCGGAAGCTCATAAGACAAAGAATCAATGCCGATATAGGCACATGCCTTTTTCTTATTGCCGACATATACGGAAGATGCCGGATCATTTCCTACCTGGATAACTGCCAGACAGATCTTTACACCTTTTGCTGAAAGCTCTGCAACCTGTTCCTTTAATTCATCTTTTATCTGTTTTGATATTGCTTTTCCATCAATCAGTTGAGCCATATTTGATTTATTCCTCCTTAGAATAATCCGCAAATTACACCATCGTCATTTACACTGATATTTTCAGCAGCCGGCACCTTAGGCAGACCAGGCATTGTCATGATCGTACCTGTGATTGCGACCACAAAGCCGGCACCTGCACTGACATATACTTCACGGATATTAATATCAAATCCTTCCGGTCTTCCAAGCTTCTTTGGATCATCCGAAAGTGAATACTGATTCTTTGCCATACATACAGGGAAGTTTCCAAATCCCATCTCTTCAATCTTAGCGATCGCACGATCTGCTTCCGGACTGTATGTTACATTTGCTGCACCATAGATCTCTGTTGCAATGCATGAGATCTTTTCTTTAATTGACAGCTCATCTTTATATAATACTTTAAAATCACTCTTTTTGTTCTCAAGTGTATTTAATACTGCATTTGCAAGCTCGATACCGCCTTCGCCGCCTTTTTCCCATACATTTGCAAGAGCGAAATCACAGTTTCTGTCCTTACAGAATTTCTCCACAAACGCAAGTTCCGCATCTGTGTCTGTGATGAAACGGTTTAAAGTAACGACAACAGGAACCTGATACTTCTGAAGATTCTCGATGTGCTTTTCAAGGTTTACGATACCTTTCTTTAATGCCTCCAGATTCTCCTGACCAAGCTCTGTCTTCGGTACGCCGCCGTTGTACTTCAATGCCTTTACGGTCGCAACCAGAACAACTGCATCCGGCTTCAGTCCGTTCATACGGCACTTAATATCAAAGAACTTCTCTGCACCAAGATCTGCTCCGAATCCAGCCTCTGTAATTACATAGTCTGCCAGCTTTAATGCTGTCTTTGTTGCGATTACACTGTTACAGCCATGTGCGATATTTGCAAATGGTCCACCATGCACAAGTGCAGGTGTATGTTCCAACGTCTGGATCATATTCGGCTTGATGGCATCCTTTAAGAGTGCAGCCATAGCACCAACCGCTTTCAGATCCTTTGCTGTTACAGGCTCGTTCTGATAATTATAAGCAACAATGATCCTGCCAAGTCTTTCCTTCAGGTCATTGAAATCCGCTGCCAGACAAAGGATCGCCATGATCTCTGATGCAACCGTGATCACGAAGCCATCTTCTCTTGGCACACCATCTACACGCTTTCCAAGTCCGATCACGGTATGACGCAGCGCACGGTCATTCATATCCATACATCTTTTAAATACGATACGGTTCACATCAATGCCGAGTGCATTTCCCTGATGAATATGGTTATCCATCATTGCTGCAAGCAGATTGTTTGCAGATGTGATCGCATGGAAATCACCAGTAAAATGAAGATTCAGATCCTCCATCGGTACTACCTGTGCATATCCGCCGCCGGCAGCACCGCCCTTGATACCAAAGCACGGACCAAGTGATGGTTCACGAAGTGCGATAACCGCTTTCTTATTCAGTCTGCCCATAGCTTCACCAAGTCCGACTGTGATCGTTGTCTTGCCCTCTCCTGCAGGAGTCGGATTGATCGCTGTAACTAAGATCAGCTTACCATTCTCATTTTTCTGTACGGAAGCGATCAGCTCATCTGACAACTTTGCTTTATATTTGCCATACATCTCGATCTCATCTTCTTTGATGTCAAGCTTTGCTGCAACCTCCTTGATATTCTTCATCTCTGCCTGCTGTGCAATTTCGATGTCGTTTAACATTTAATATGTCCTCCCTGAGTGTAATTTTATCCTATAGCAGGTAAAATCTGCCTATGCACGCTATATCCCTTCACCGGCATTTTCCCTGTATAAATATCATTTGAATCTGTATTATAAATTATTATCTATATATTCGTCAAATTCTTCCTGCGTCATAAGTATCTTTCTTGCCTTTGTGCCCTCCTCCGGACCTACAACCCCGGCACCTGCAAGCTGATCCATGATACGTGCCGCACGGTTAAAGCCGATCTTAAACGCACGCTGCAGCATTCCGATCGAGGCCTTTTCTTTATCAATGATAAAGCGTCCGGCTTCTACAAAATAATCATCCTTTTCACTTCCACCGCTCATACCGGGTGCACCGGCCGCTCCGGTCTGTGTAATAGACTTAGATATATCATCATCATACGTTCCGACACCGTTCTGTTTCTTCAGATACTCCACAACGGCTGACACTTCTTCATCAGAAACAAAAGCTCCCTGTACACGAACCGGTTTTGGATAACCGGTCGGATAAAATAACATATCACCCTTACCGAGAAGCTTCTCTGCACCATTCATATCTAAGATGGTTCTGGAATCTACACCGGATGATACAGCGAATGCAATTCTCGATGGAACATTTGCCTTGATCAGACCGGTAATAACATCTACCGATGGACGCTGAGTTGCTATAACCAGATGGATACCTGCCGCTCTGGCAAGCTGTGACAAACGGACAATCGCGTCTTCCACTTCTCCGTGAGCAACCATCATCAGGTCGGCAAGCTCGTCCACAATCACAACGATCGTCGGCATTTTCTTAAGTTTCTCATCATCTACTGATCCGGAAGCAAGTGCCTGTTCTACTTTGTCATTATATCCCTGTATATTTCTGACTCCACATTCTGCAAACATCTGATATCTTCTGGTCATTTCCTCTACCGCCCAGTTCAGTGCACCGGATGCCTTCTTCGGATCGGTTACAACCGGGATCAGCAGATGTGGAATGCCATTATAACAGGCAAGCTCTACCATCTTCGGATCGATCATGATCAGTTTTACTTCTTCCGGTTTTGCCTTATATAAGATACTCATTATCAGCGTATTGATACAGACCGATTTACCGGAGCCTGTGGCGCCGGCGATCAGCAGATGCGGCATCTTGGCTATATCCGTAACAATAACCTGTCCACTGATATCTTTACCGACTGCAAATGCGATGTTGGATTTGGAATTCTTGAAATTATCCGATTCCACCAGTTCGCGAAATGCAACAATTGAATTTTCTTTGTTTGGTACTTCGATTCCGATCGCTGCCTTGCCGGGGATCGGAGCTTCGATACGAATATCCGCGGCTGCAAGATTTAACTTGATATCATCGGCAAGACCAAGGATCTTACTGACCTTAACGCCCTGCTCCGGTTGCATTTCAAACCGGGTAACCGCCGGTCCGCAGCTATAATTTGTGATCGTAACATTAACACCAAAGTTTTCCAATGTATTCTTCAACTTGATCGCTGTAGAACGTACCTGTGCATCCCGGTTCGCATTGTGATTCTTCGGCGGCTGTGCCAGAAGATTGGATCCCGGAAATTTATACTTTGCTCCCTCTTTATAGTTCTTCTGTCCGGGCTTGTCTGCCGCCGGTGCATGCTTCTTCACCGTCTGAGAGTTCTCTGTCTTTCCTGTCACACTGGAAAACGCAGAATCCATATCCGGATCATAATCATCCGGTATCACACTGACAACCTCCGGATGCTCATTTCCATTGATCGCACCGGAAAGAACATCTTCTTCATCCTCAAATTCTGCATCAAAGATGTCTTTTGTCTGCTGAACAGGAATCTCCTGTGTATCACCCATAGGAACTGCCGACGAAACACCGGCTGCCGTTTCTACAGGAGCAGGTTCTGATTTTCTCCTGCTCTTTGTAACCGACGTTTTCTTCGCAAACGATACCGGTATCTGTTCTTCTCTTTCATCATGAAGTACAATCTTCTCTACATCATTATTAAATGTAAGAAAATCGTCATCCGGTACATTTATTTCATGAATCTCATCCTCATTCTCAAAGAAGTCCTTCGCTTTGCCCTTTTGCTTTTCACCGCTTTCATAGACCTTCAGGTTCTCAAGCCTTACCTGGCTGTTTCCGGACTTTCCGGACTTTTTCTTATTCTTTTTAACCGGTCTGCACTCCTGCTCCGGTTCCTCATATTCTTCTTCCCTGTAAAAGCTGTTGATCAGATCCTTAAATGTATCGATCACTGAGATTCCCGTGATCAGGACAAACATAACAAGCGCACCAAGGATCATTACCAGTGTTACGCCCACGATACCGATCGTATTTCTGAAAATAAAGAACAAACCGCCACAGATAATTCCACCGCCCATATGCTCCTTATATCCATCCAGATATAACTGTTTTACAGATAAATAATCGGTTGTGAAGATCATCTGGCTGATCATCGATATGATCATCAGAACCACACCGATATAGATTACTTCATTTCTAACCTTTTTATTACCAAGATTAGAAATAATAAATGCCGATGATATAAAAAGATATACCGGAAATATGTATTCGGCAAATCCGATCACACCAAACAGGAAACCGGATATTGCATCGCCGACCTTTCCACATTTTCCAAAGTTAGCGATCATCAAGAATATGGAAAAAGCAAGAATGACTAACAGGATTACTTCCAGACGTACTTCCCTGTTATCTTCTTCTATCTGTTGTTCCATCTGTTTTTTTGATGTATTTGGGTTCGATACTGTATTTGACCTTTTAGCTGTACTATTTTTTTTCCCCGTACCATTTTTCCCGGTTCCACCGGTGGCTCTGGTCGTTCCGTTCTGTTTTGCCGTCCCGTTTTTCTTTCTGGTTTCAGCCATTTTCTTCTCCCACTTACTTACTTAAATTAACGTACAAAATAATAAATGACAGATATCACACCTGCGCATAAACAATAAATGGAATATCCCTTGAATTTATTGTTCTTTACTGATTTCAGCATCACTTTGATACAAAGAAAGCCTACAACGCCCGCAACGATCATACCGATCGCATAATTCAGGATCTCTGATCCGGCAAGACTTGCACCTGCCAGATCCGGGATCTGAAGAATACATGCTCCAAGAATTGTCGGAATCGACATGATGAATGAATATTTTACTGCAAATTCTCTGTTAAATCCACATGCAAGACCTGCTGTGATCGTAGAGCCCGATCTGGAAATACCGGGAAGAGTTGCAATACCCTGAGCCAGACCGATAAATAACGAATTCTTATATGTAGCCTCTGCCGGTCCTTTATTGCCCTTCTGAACACGATCAGCAATAAATAAAATCACAGATGTGATACAGAGACAAAATCCCGGAACTAATAAAGTATTTCCGGCATTTTCAATCTTACTCTCAAACGGAAGTGCGATCACCATAGTTACAAGTGTTGATAAAATAACAAGCATTACGAATTTACGGTATTCCGTTTCAATGATCTTACGATATGGTTTCTTCTCCTTGGAAAACAGATTTGCAAAAAATCTCCCTACATTGCAGCAGGCAAGACCGATAATCGTAAATCCTTCTACGATCAGTTCAACAATATCCTTCCAATACACAATAAAGATGGCAACCAGTGTGCCAAAATGAAGCAGGATATCAAACATGATGCCTGTATCTGTATTTACATGAAACATGTTCTTAAAGATTGCGAGATGTCCTGAACTGCTGACGGGAAGGAACTCGGTTGCTCCCTGAATGATTCCCATAATGATTGATTCTAATAGTGACATAATTGCTCCAATCCGCTGTATAACCAGCACTGTTTTATTGTTTTCTCTATCTATACCGTTTTTCTATGTACCGGCCAATAGCCGTAAAAAAAACGAACCATCAGCCTATTTTACTATCATTCCATCAATTTATCAAGTCATAGAGTTTGTTTAATGCAGCCGATATTCCTCCGATCCTGTCAATAATGCCGCATTCGACCGCTTCTTTTCCAACAAGAACCGAACCGATATCTTTGGATAATTCCTGTGTATTGAACATGATCGATCTTAATGAATCTTCACCGATCTTGGAATGACAAGACGTAAACTGTATGATTCGGTCCTGCATCCGTTCGATATATTCGTAATTTTGTCTCACACCTAGCACGGTATCGGATACTCTGAGAGGATGCACAACCATCGTTGCTGTCGGTACGATAAATGATACATTACCTGATACCGCAAGCGGCACACCGATCGAATGACTCCCTCCAAGCACCAGTGTAACAACCGGTTTGCTGATTGATGCCAGCATCTCTGCTATTGCAAGGCCTGCTTCTACATCCCCGCCTACTGTATTTAATAATACGAGTACACCTTTGATGCTTTCGTCATCCTGAACAACCGCAAGCTCCGGCAATATATGCTCATATTTTGTAGTCTTGGTATCGGACGGCAGACTGACATGTCCCTCAATCTCCCCAATGATATCAAGTAACAATATATTATATTTTTCTTTGTTTCCATTTATGATGATCTGACCATTTTCTACAATGAGGTCCTGTCTTTTTAATTCCTGATCCATGTAAACGACTTCCTTTCTTATAGTCAGAAATGTTCCGCCTGTATAAATCGAATATCATTTTTGCTTTTCCATTCAACCATAACTTTTTTGCAAAAAAATAACAGGCAGGAAGATTTTTTCATTTCTTCCTGCCTATTGTTTGATACTTTATATGAAATTATTCATAAATTACATAACGAGTGTAATCTCATTTACATCATCCAGTTCATCAAACCGAATGTAGTTATCTTCCATTACCTTTCCATTTACAGTCATGCTCTGGCAGCCACTTTCATGTCCGTCCGGATTTGTAACATGAATATTTAACTTCTTGCCACGATAGTTCTTTGTGATATTGAACTCTTTCCAGTCAGATGGTACTGCAGGTGCGATCTTAATTCCGTAGAAATCAGGACGCATACCCATGATACCCTCAACACATCCAACCATACAGGTAGATGCTGTTCCTGTCAGCCAGTGAACATGGGAACGGCCTTCATAAGGACTTCCAACTGACTCCGTGAACTGACCATGGCAGTAAGGCTCTAACTTACGAACCTCGGCCTTATCATTCATAGATGCCGGTGAACTCTCGTCAAAGTATTCAAATGCACGATTACCATGTCCCATCAATGCTTCAGCAAGGATGATCCAGCCCTGTGGCTGTGAGAAGATACCTGCATTCTCCTTTGTTCCTGCATTGAACAGAAGCATTAACGCTCCGTCAAACGCATGTTTCTTATATGGTGGGAACATCAGTCTGACACCATATGGTGTATTTAATTCTCTGTGAACAGATTCCAATGCAAGCTCGCTCTGTTCTCTGGTAGCAAGACCGCTGATAACTGCCCATGACTGAGGGTTCAGCCACATACTTGCTTCAGGATCATTCTTGGAACCGATCACCATACCACCCTCTTTATATCCACGGATATAACGGTCATCTTCCCAGCATTTCTCCTGAATTGTGTTACCCATCTTATACTGGATCTCATTGATATAGTCAATATAATCTGCATCGTCTTTTAACTCTGCAAAATACTTAATTACAGTCATTGCATAATAAAGCTGCATTGCTACAAATGTAGATTCTCCACGCTTGCCAAGTCTTAAGCAGTCGTTCCAGTCCGCATGAAGTCCTGCAGGCATTCCATTATCACCCAGACGGTTCATAGAGAAGTCGATTGCTCTCTTCAAATGCTCGTATACAGTTCCTTCATCCTTATTTGCAAATGGGATAACCTCATCTATAAAGCCGATATTACCTGACTCTGCGATATATTTGTAAATGGTCGGGAATAACCATAATGCATCATCTGCACGATATGCAGGATGTCCGGTCTCTTTTACATAAGATGGATCATCCGGTGTATCCTCATGACCAGGGTTGTGTGTGTACTTAACCAGCGGAAGTCCGCCACCATTATCTACCTGAGCGGATAACATGAAACGAATCTTTTCCAGCGCCATTTCCGGTGCAAGATGGATGATACCCTGAATATCCTGTACGGTATCTCTGTAGCCATAACCGTTTCTCAGGCCACAGTATGTAAAGGATGCAGCTCTTGACCAGATAAAGGTCATAAAGCACTGATAAGAATTCCATGTATTGATCATGTTGTTAAATGACTCGCTCGGTGTCTTAACCTGGAAGTTATCTAACTTGCCATGCCAGTAATCGATCAGCTCCTGAAGCTCTGCAGCACAGGTCTTCTCATCTTCATAGGCTTTCATGATCTCATTTGCTGTAGCTTCATCCTTCATGCCAAGAATAAATGAAAATGTCTTTGATTCGCCCAGCTCAAGTGTGATCTTTGTCTGAAGTGCACCACAAGAATTCTCGTTATAATTTAATTTATTACCACAGTCACCATTGATAACAGCAACCGGATCAGCATATGTGTGATACATACCAAGGAATTCTTCTTTATCTCCACAGTAAGAAGCAACTTCACTGCCTGCAAGTCCGAAGAAACGCTTGTTTACAGCATTTCCATCCACTGAATCATTCACTACATTCTCATTGATCACCTGAAGGATTTTCTGATCTCTGTAGTAGGTTCTTGAAATAAATAATGTATACTGTAAGTTTACCTGATCCTGCTCATAGTTGCAGTCGTTTGTAAATTCACAGAAACCGATCGCAGACAGATGTCTGGTCTTATTGGATTTATTTGTAAGAGTTACATTCCATACCTCATGTGTCTTATCCAGCGGTACATAATAAAGTACCTCAGAATGGATACCGGAATAATCTGCCATGATATTGGTATAAGCAGTTCCGTGATGACACTCGCTCTTGTATTCATTCAGGCTCTTGCCTACCGGCTGCCAGGATGCTGACCAGAAATCTGAAGTATCGTCATCTCTTAAGTATACATATCTTCCCGGCTGGTCAAAGCTGTTGAAGATGTAACGGATAATTCTTCCGTTCGCACCACTCTTTTCAAAGCTGTAACCACCTGCATTATTGGAGATAATCGCACCATAGGCAGGCGAACCAAGGTAGTTCGCCCAAGGTGCAGGAGTATCCGGTCTGTCTATTACATATTCTTTTTTGGCTTCATCAAAATGTCCGTATTTCACACACATACCCTCCTGTATATTTTTTGTTTTTTATTTATTCTCTACGTCCTTTAAGCTGAGGCTGATACGTCCAGCTCTTTCGTCGATCTTGATAACCTTAACAACAACGTCGTCGCCTACATTTACAACGTCTTCTACCTTTGCAACTCTCTTGTCAGAAAGCTTTGAAATGTGGATCAGACCATCTTTGTTTGGTGCAAGTGAAACGATTGCGCCACAGTCAAGGATCTTAACAACCTTACCCTTGTAGTCATCACCAACAACAAGTGGCTCAACGATCATTTTGATCATGTTCATAGCCTTGTCCATGCTCTCCTGTTCAACGCCACATACAGATACGTTTCCGTCATCATCGATATCGATCTTAACGCCTGTCTCCTCGATGATCGTATTGATCGTCTTTCCTCTCTGACCAATTACCTCACCGATCTTATCAGGATCGATCTTGATCTGAACGATCTTTGGAGCAAATTCATTAACATGTGTTCTTGGTGCAGGAATTGCACTGCTCATAACGCCATCCATAATGAATAATCTTGCTTCTCTTGTTCTTGCGATAGCTTCTTCTACAATCGGTCTTGTCAGTCCGTGGATCTTGATATCCATCTGGATTGCTGTGATACCCTTATAAGTACCTGTTACCTTGAAGTCCATATCTCCGAAGAAATCTTCCAGGCCCTGAATATCTGTTAATACTACATAATCATCATCTGTATCACCTGTAACCAGACCACAGGAAATACCTGCAACCATTGACTTTAATGGTACACCGGCAGCCATCAGTGACATACAGGATGCACAGGTAGATGCCATGGAAGTAGAACCATTTGACTCAAATGTCTCAGATACGGCACGGATCGCATATGGGAACTCTTCTATAGATGGTAATACAGGAAGTAATGCACGTTCAGCAAGTGCACCATGTCCGATCTCACGACGTCCCGGTCCTCTGGATACCTTTGTCTCACCTACAGAATATGATGGGAAATTATAGTGATGCATGTATCTCTTGGATACTACATTCTCATCTAATCCATCGATCTTCTGGATCTCTGATAATGGAGCAAGTGTTACGATATCGCAGATCTGTGTCTGTCCACGAGTGAACATTGCAGAACCATGTACTCTAGGGATGATATCAACCTCTGCAGCAAGTGGTCTGATCTGGTTGATTGCACGTCCATCCGGTCTCTTACGATCTTTTAAGATCATCTTTCTTACTGTCTTCTTCTGATACTGATATAATGCTTCAGGGATCAGAGCAAGCCATTCTTCATTGTCAGCAAATGCTTCTTCGAATTTCTCTCTGATCTGTCTGATATTTTCTTCTCTTACCTGCTTCTCATCTGTAAATACAGCGACTTCCATCTCAGCAGGAGTTACGATCTCTTTCATAGCTGCAAATAATTCTTCCGGAATTGCGCAGCTTACATAATCATGCTTTGGCTTACCAACTTCTTCTACCATCTTGTTGATGAATTCAATGATAGAAAGGTTTACATCATGTGCCTTATAGATTGCTTCGATCATCTTGTCTTCAGGAATCTCATTTGCACCAGCCTCGATCATGATAACCTTTGTGCTTGTAGATGCAACTGTAAGCTTCAAATCACCCTCATCCCACTGTTTCTGAGATGGGTTAATGATGAATTCTCCATCGATCATACCAACCTGTGTCATTGCACATGGTCCGCAGAATGGAACATCTGAAATTGCAGTTGCGATAGCAGAACCAAGCATGGCAACCAACTCTGGTCTGCACTCAGGATCAACAGATGTAACAAGGTTATTTAATGTAACATCATTTCTGTAATCCTTAGGGAATAACGGACGCATCGGACGGTCGATAACACGGGATGTAAGTACTGCGTTCTCAGATGCTTTTCCCTCTCTCTTGTTGAATCCGCCAGGGATCTTTCCTACTGCATACATCTTCTCTTCATACTCAACGCTTAATGGGAAGAAGTCGATTCCGTCTCTTGGCTTCTCAGATGCAGTGATTGTTGATAATACAGTTGTATCACCATAATGCATAAATGCAGCGCCATTTGCCTGTGCTGCTACTCTGCCGATATCAACACGAAGTGTCTTGCCGGCAATGTCCATAGAATAAGTCTTGAATTCTTTGCTCATTTTCTTTTCTCCTGTTTTTCTATTATTAACCGCAGCAGGCTCGAAACAACTACAAGACGCACCTTATAGATACAGCTTGTAGAAGTCTCGAATTGCCATGCCGCAATCTCTTAAAGTTTAGCATACTCATATGTCAAATACAAGATTGAATCCAAAAAAAACAGGTCATCCCAACATACATTGGAACAACCTGTCTTTCTTATCTGTGATGCAGAAATTATTTTCTTAAGCCAAGGCTCTCGATCAGCTTTCTGTAACGCTCAATGTCTTTGCTCTTTAAGTAAGCAAGCATGTTTCTTCTCTGACCAACCATCTTTAACAGACCACGGTTTGAATGGTGATCCTTAGGATTAGCCTTGAAATGCTGGTTTAAGTCATTGATTCTTGCTGTAAGAAGTGCGATCTGTACTTCTGCTGAACCTGTGTCATTTGCATCCTTGCCATACTTAGCAACGATTTCCTGTTTCTGCTCTTTTGTTATCATGATAACAATCCTCCATAATATTATACTTGGCCTGAACTGGGTAAAAGGACGGAGACTCCTTAAACTAAGTACAGGCTGACCTTTGTCAGACTACCACACTTTCAACGGTGTGTCAACTTTAAAATCAGGGGTTTCTGTGCTTTTCACTGCACAAAACGTATTTTTTGTTTTTCAACTACCATAATAAAAAGCATTTTCTGTTGCTTTTTGTTTTTCAACTACTATATAATAGCATCGTGATGGTATGGAGAGCAATATAAATATACTGTTTTTCAGCCATCTGACACAGATACACCAGATATAAAAGCTGTCTGTGTTTATTCTATATGAAGGAGATTACATATTATGTCAGGTTCAACATTTGGAAATAAATTCAAGATCACAACATGGGGCGAATCCCATGGAAAAGCACTCGGTGTTGTCGTTGACGGCTGTCCTTCCGGTCTTCCACTTACCGAGGATGATATTCAGGTATACTTAAACCGCAGACGTCCGGGTTTCTCCCAGTTCTCAACTCCAAGAAAGGAATCCGATCAGGTAGAGATCCTTTCCGGTGTATTCGAGGGAAAGACCACCGGCACTCCAATCTCACTTATAGTTCGGAACACCTCCCAGCGCTCCGGTGATTACGGTGACATCGCTACCTACTATCGTCCGGGACATGCTGATTATACCTTCGACCAGAAATATGGTTTTCGTGATTACCGTGGTGGCGGCCGTTCCTCCGGCAGAGAAACGATCGGCAGAGTTGCCGCCGGTGCGATCGCTGCAAAGATCTTAAAGACATTAAATATCTCATTTACAACTTATGTCTCATCGATCGGCGATATTGTATCCGACCCTGCCGACTTTGATGCAGACTACATCTCAAAAAATGAACTGAACATGCCGGATGCAAAAAGCTGCGAAGCTGCATCTGCATATCTTTCTGATATCATGGCACAAAATGATTCGATCGGTTCTACTGTCAAATGTATCGTATCCGGTGTTCCGGCCGGTCTGGGTGATCCGGTCTTTGATAAATTAGACGCAAATCTCGCCAAAGCCCTTATGTCAATCGGTGCCGTAAAAGCGGTTGAGATCGGGGATGGCGTCATGGCATCCGAAAATACCGGCTCTTATGATAATGATGGTTTCCATATCGAAGATGGTGTTGTAAATAAGAACTCAAACCATGCCGGTGGAATCCTTGGTGGAATCAGCGACGGTTCTGATCTGTTACTCACCTGTCATTTCAAGGCTACACCATCGATTGCCAGCACACAGAAAACAATTAACAAATCCGGTGAAAATATCGATGTGTCGATCCGCGGCAGACATGACCCGATCATCGGCCCCCGCGCTGTAGTCGTTGTAGAATCCATGGCTGCGATCACGATCGTGAATGCGCTGTTTGATAATATGTCCGCAAGAATGGACAAGCTGGTGGAGTTTTATAAATAGTGGAGGGCTTTCCTCTACAGCATGGGATTCCCTACATACAACCAAACTGCCCTATACAGATAACTTGTTGCGATTTCTATTCGATGCATATGCCTGATTCGTAATACTCCTGTGTTAACTCACCTACGGATCAAACAAGCATTTGTATTTACTGGCAATATACATCGAAAAACGAAATCTTCACAATGTTATTCTATATAGGGCAGTTGTATTTTGTATATCTGGAATATTATTTTATTTCTACAAATCTTCCATTTCTTGCATCCAGTAGAATAAGCTGATCTGGAACCTGTAACTGCGCATCAATATTTGCCAAAAGCCATACAGGAATATAACAATATCCCTCCTCTGTTTCTTCTAAATAGTATGTTAGTTCTACATGATTAAATGCAATTTGCGAATATGACGCACCATGCTTTTTGATGTATTCCGGCAAGCCATTTTTCAAGGCTTCCATAATCTCATCCCACGTTAAAAGCTGTTCCACTTTTTTCGCTTTTTCATCCTGTTTCACCGGCATTACACAACCAATGCCAACCACACCTTTCGAAGATATTACAATGCGTAATATTGAACCATTTGTCATAATGCTTGATTGGCTGTCATTTCTGTTGTCATATTGACCTGCTATACTTTCTACATAATACAAATCTGACACAAAAGGAGTAACTTGTTCAATTTTCGGAAGAAATGTTATAGAATATCCATCACACAAAAGTACTTCTTCCTCTGTTTCACCCTTTATATAGGATACACAAAATGGTTCTACACATCCCGTATCAACAGGCAATGAGACACATGCACCAGCATAGCCCAAAGCGGTATCTATCGCTTCCTCTATTGTTTTACTACATCGATTCCCGACTGAAAGATCTTCTTCATTTTCACTATAATTCAAAAGATCCGAATACAGCAACTCATTTTCAGACAAGATATCTGTCGGTTGAACAAATCCATATCCGTTATCAATCTCAAAAAATTTCTCCATTGAATTCTCCGGATACAACATTAGTTCAAAGGATTCACAATAGTCTTCGTTTCCATAAAATGTAAGAAGATATTTTTGATCGTTAATCATACCAATGTACTGATCCGCCGAAAAATCAATATTCTTTTCTCTTATCTCCTGTGCAGTTTTTTTCTGTTGCTCTAGCTCCTCAATACTCGCCTGGTAATATTGTTTATAAAAGGTATCCGAAATATTTTGCTTGTTTTTGCAATATTGGATTTGTTCATCACATTCAGATATTAATGGGGTGCCATCATATATATACAGGACTGTTTCGCCAAATATTGCTTCTGAAATCTTCTTTTTGTATGATGCATCCAGTCTCTCTCTGCTGCACTTCATTGTATAAAGTTGTTCTACATCTGGAATACAGACAGACTTATCTGATATCAATATTGCTTGTAAGTCGGCATCTTCTGTTTTCATCTTGCAATCGATGCTTTGCGGTACCTTCATTTTTTTCCCTAATTCACTATTTTGAACTTCTCCCTGTATCGACATTTCCTCCTGATCCAGCACAAACATATCATCACTTTCTTTTTTTTCACAACCTGAAAGCAATATAACAATTCCGCCTATCAATAATAAATATTTTTTAATTCTTTTTTGTATCAGCAACAATCTTTCCATCCTCAATCTGTATTATACGATCAGCATGTTCTGCTATATCCATATCATGTGTTACAATTATCAAGGTCTTTCCCTGCTCATGCAGTCCTTCTAAAAGTTCCATAACCTTAATGCCTGAGTTTTTATCCAGAGAACCTGTCGGTTCATCCGCAAGTACAACAGGAGTATCCATAACCAAAGCTCTGGCAATTGCACACCGCTGTTGTTCCCCACCCGAAAGTTCACTTGGCTTTTTCTTATACAAATCCTGAATTCCAACCTGCATCAATGCGGAAAGAACTTTTTTCTTACGTTCTTTCTTCTCTATTCCCTTTGCCAAAAGCGGTACTTCGACATTTTCATATACACTATACTGATTCAATAGTGCAAATCGTTGGAATACAAAGCTCACATATTCCTTTCGAAACAAATGAAGCGCATGAGAATTCATTTTGCTAACATTCTTTTCATCATACAGATACTGACCATCTGTTGTCTGATCCATCCCACCTATGATATTTAAAAGTGTACTTTTTCCCGATCCGGATGTTCCAATAATTGCAACATATTCTCCATTTTCTATAGTCAGGTCTATCCCATTCAACGCAGGATATTCTGTCCTGCCATTTTTGTATATTTTTTTTGCTTCTTTTAATTGAATCATTTATTTTCCTCCAAGTAATTCCGCCGGAGATATTTTCTTTAACAGAATTGACGGTACAATACAGACCAAAAGAACAAGCAATATCCCTATCATTCCACCCGTAAAAATAAACCGACTGTAAATCGTATTCTTCAACATATAAAATGTCATATTCTCTACCATAATGTTCGCTGCCAGTTTACCGGCTATTACGCACGTCATAATCAGAATTGCAATGATCATTTTTTTTATATTATCGATCAATACCATCTTTATAATATCTCTATGCGATAACCCATAAGCAAGAAGTATCCCAAACTCTCTTCTCTGTGCCAATATCGTGTTAATTTCAAAGCACGACAGAATCAAACACACAATCACAGTGACATACACAAATAACCCAGTCATTTCTTTTCTTTCTGATTCCCTGCTCATATTATCCAGATATTTTTCTACACTATTGATGTAAAATTCTACATCCGGGTTCAAATTTAACGCATCCAGATAACTTTGAACATCATCAAATGAATAACCATCTTTTAATGTAAAAAAACAATTATATGTATTGTCCATTTCTGAATTTAAAATTATCAAAATGCTATAATCAAGTATTTGATAGGGTATCGCATTCTGGTCTTCCGGATACATGTTCATCAGATCATCACTATTTGGAGCTAATACACTGTTCTTCTTCAGAATCCCCTCTACAACATAAACCTCTTCTCCATGTATAAGGCGGGTTCCCGGCTGCACTTTATCTTTATAACGATACCCCAGATAGATTGGAATCGCGTCACCATATAAAGCATAATCAATCTCAGAAGGACATCTGCCTTGCAGCAGATCAATTTTCATCATATCCCACGCTCCAGCGTCTAGCCAGGTAGTTTCCAAACTTTTCCCCTGTATTGCATATCCGGGATCATAAACATTCTTTTTTTGTATATCTTGCAGTAATTTCAAGTCTTCATCTCTGTATTCCGATGCATCATATTCGATACGCCAGTCTCCGGATATTGCCAGTGAACCATTTCCCCATCCAGATGAACATGCATCTATGCCACTAAAACTTTTAACAACTTTCAAAAGATTAAAATTTGAATTATACTGAATATCTGAAGGATTCCCTTCAACACTTATGCTTCCTAATGTTTTTATTTCTTTTCGTATAGAACGCTCTACCGACTTCTTCGTATCTGTTTCAAGACTGACAAAATACACCAGAAGTCCAATTATTGTAATTCCAACAATATATAGAATAACATTAAAAAAACTTCGAATTCCTTGTTTCCATTCATTATCCAACGTGATTTTCCATAAATACCTAAGTTTCATTTATAGATCCATAATCCCTTCTGCCAGATTAATCCGACGCAACTTCATAATTATGATGAAAATTGACATATAAACAAGAACAACAGATGTTCCTGCCATAAACGCAACACCTTCATATGAAATACTATACCATACAGAATCTGTCAGCCAGACATTATATACGCTATTTGCAATAAAAACTGCAATAAATGAACAGATAAACATTGGCAGCATCTCCATAAATAATCTTCTTGCGATCATATTGCAGTTGCAACCACAGGCACGATATATTACATAATCTTTATATCTTTTTTTTGTAAACATATCAATCACCTGAATATAAACAACAATACAAAAGAATAACAATAATACATATATTATAATTAACACTTTTATTTTTTCATTCGGTGATGCAATCGAACGATCTATTACTTTTATATCAAATGTTGTATCGGATATTTTTTCAAGTTCCGAAATAAATTCATCTATTTCATTTATATCAAAACTATTTTCTGATCCAATATAAACTCCAAATATTCCCCACTTCATATTAGAAATTGAAAAAATATTATCTATAAAATTCCTGCAGAATTCCTCAAATTGATATTCTGTTTGAGGAAAATAGGCAAAACACACATCTGCCTTATCTGCAACAGGTTCATAAATTCCAACAACTCGATACTCTTCATTATTAATTTTTATGTAATAATATTCTTCTTTTTTCACCATTGTATTTATCATATCCTCAGATACAATTGCAACACGAGTTTTTTTCTCTAAATCGTCCGAACATATTGATCGTCCTTTAGTGATATTAAATGGCAATTCATCCTTCAATGAAAAAACTGCCATTTCTGACCTTTCCTGAAGCATTCCACTAACCCGAACATTGGCATATGAATACACCGTGAAATTTCTTCCATACATTGCTTTTATGATCATTTTGGCAGTTTCAAGATGTTCCTTCTGTCTATGCTTATCTGGAACATCAATCGACATAGCTTCAAGCTCACCCGCCTGATTATATTCTGCCTTAAGATGATTCATACATACATCACACTTTGTTTCAATTCCCGCCAAATTAGAATAATTACCATTATATAACCTTCCCTTTAACTCAGCCTGCATTTTATTAATAATATCGAAGCACTGAAAAATAATCACAAACATAAGTGTATATACGATCAAAAACAATCTAAAAAATTCTTTATCTCTTATCCTCATTTTAACTTCCTTTGATAATCTACAACCATTATATGTACATCTTCTTGTATTATATATTAATCGTGTGCATATATTTCTTTAGAATCTGCACCTTTTAATGATATTGTAACAGTAAATACACAATATGCATCACTAACAATTTTTGAATCACTATAGGTTTTATTTTTTTTATTTAAATTACCCGTATCCATTCTTTTCGCTTTTACATCTATACCCTGTATTTTACCAGATATCGAACCTGATGTAGCTTCAGTTGCCTTTCCTCCCCCAAATGCTGCAGTCATGATGCATTTATCTTTTTTCTTACTATAATCATACATACGCGCCGATCCTGTTAATGTTGCAGCCCCATTAGTTATAGAGTTGCTCGCCGATGTTGCCGAAACAACAAATGAGCTAAATAATGTAATACAACATGCCAATAATATTATATTTCTTTTTATCTTCTTCATTTTTCCTCCCTTTTATGCAATATAATGGTTGCAATTATAGTATTGCATATACGCATTACATATGTCAACATATATTTATATTTTCTAAATATATGTTGACATATAGTATTTTAAAATTACAAAAAAGACCTTGTAGTCGTACATAACTACAAGGTCTTTTATTCTATCATACATATCAAAAATAATATTCTCTTTTTTTATTTCTCTTTCTTATCCAGCACCAAATGCGCTGCATACAGTCCCAGTGATACAACGATACCGCCGCCTATAATATTACCGAGTGTAACCGGCAACAGGTTGTGAACAAAACCACCTACTGTAAGTGTATCTGAGATCTGTGCGGATGTATATCCATAAAGCTCACAGGCCTTATCTACATATTTGCTGTTGCCGGATGCAAGGATTCCTGCCGGAATGTAGTACATATTTGCAACACAGTGTTCGAAACCTGAGATAACGAAGATCAGAATTGGAAAAAATGCTCCAAACAGCTTACCGATCAGATCTTTCGCTGCACTGCTCATCAATACTGCGATACATACCAAAATATTACAAAGGATACCGGAAAAGATTGCTTTGCTGATATCAATATCTGCTTTACCCATGGCAACCTTGATCGTGAATGCTCCAAGTGCTCCATCTGAGTAATCATACTGACCAGAAGCATATACACAAGCTGCTGTCAGTATAGATCCAAGCATATTGCTGAAATATACAACAACCCAGTTTTTTATCATCTGTAATGCTTTGATCTTATGGTCTGCAAGTGCCATTGTCAGCATACAGTTTCCTGTAAATAACTCACCGCCGGTTACAACTAACATCATAAGACCGATCGGGAAAACCACGCCTGTTAATGTTCTTGCAACGCCTACACCTGTCAGATTATGAGCTGCAAGGTTTGACCCCTCTGCTCCGATCGCAATAAACATACCTGCGAACATACCAAGTAATATCATCTTAAGCAAACCCATATTGGCTTTATTGATGCCTGCTTTTATATTATTTTCCAGAATCTGTACCGGTGAATAATAATTGTTCTCCATTTTTCTTTCTCCTGTCGTCCTTCACTTTTAAACTTTTATCAACCGAAAGGATTATATTCTATTTTACAGACAAGATGCAACTATTTCCATGTACTTTTTTTCGTACAATCCATACTTTGCTGCGTATTAACCTTGTATACGGCATAATCATCCACAAATATGTTTTCTGCTATATACATTCAGCAGCTTATGCTTTGCCCAGCCAATAGCCCGTCGGCTGGCGTTTATCGTTTTCTTTTATGTTCATTCCGCTTATGCCCGCGGATGCGCTTTCTGATATTCCTCTTTTAAGCGGCTCTGCTTGCTGTTCAGATAGATCTGTGTCGTTGAGATATCTGCATGTCCCAGCATTTCCTGTACTGCCTTTAAGTCTGCGCCATTATTTACAAGATGTGACGCAAACGAATGACGGATCATATGCGGTGTAATATCCTTATCAATTCCTGCTTTATCAGCATACACCTTGATAATCTTCCAAAATCCCTGTCTGGTCATCGGTGTTCCCTTGCAGTTGGAAAACAGATACTCGGAATCCTTGCACATATCGTCCCGGACATTCGAAATATAATTATCAAGCGCACGCTGTGCGGAATCTTCGATCGGAATGATCCTTGACTTTCTGAGGTCATGACATTCAATGTATCCCATCTTCAGATTCACATCTGTAATCTTTAATGTGACAAGCTCCGATACCCGGATTCCTGTCGCATATAACAGCTCTAACATTGCCCGGTCACGGATCTCCTTTGGAGACTGGTCTCCCGGCTGGTCAAGAAGCCGGTTCACCTCCTCTATTGTTAAGATATCCGGCATTTTCTTTTCAATCTTTGGAGGTTTGATATTAACCGATGGATCGTCCATCAGTATCTTCTCCCGAAAAAGGAATCCGAAAAACGACTTGATCGACGCTATGCTTCTTGATACAGTTGCCATTGATTTTCCATTTTTTTCTAAATACAGAACATAAGTGTTGATATTTGTCTCATTTATCGAACGAATATCCTCTGTTCCATTCTCCCGGTAGAAATCAGAAAACTTCACCAGATCACGCTGATAAGAAGCTACTGTATTTTCACTTGATTTCTTAATATTTTTGAGATAATCAACATATTTCTCTATGTAAATTTCCACGCATTTTTCCCCTTATTATGTAGACTAAATATCATTATAAATATAAATTTCTATAAAATCAAACATAATTTTTATAAGCAAAATCAAGGTTTTTTCGTAATTTCTTTGTTTTTACCAAATCATGTGTCTATACAGAATTATGTATACCACATGTAGTAAAACTTTTTCAAAAAAATTTCAGAATTTTTACTTCCAGAATGATATTCAGTAATAAAATCGTAACAATAATTGCCGTTCCCAGAAAAGAATTATGCAATCTGGCAACCATACAGGCAATCTGACTCATCCCTTCTCCTGTTGTTCCACATATAATTTTAACAACAACTGCATATAATCCCACAATAATCAAAGCAATCATATAAAATGCAAACGCACGGAACATAGTTCCGTTCATCGCATATAGTGAAACCATCATACCGGTGATCAGTCCGGATATCCCCATAAGAGCACCATCGGATGCTTTATCCGGAACAAGCTTTAAAAGAGCTACAACCGCTACCAGCTCCACGATTCTTTTACAGATCAAAGCGATCAGTTCCTGTTTTCCAGTCTGTATCCCTGTCCGACCTAATATCTCCTGCACATTTAATTGTGTGTTTACAAGCAAGGTTCCAAGGATCAGGCCGATCCAGAACATTGCCCATATAAATTTACGTTTCATATCATCCCCCCTCGTATACATATGTTTTCCTGTCCTAATATATGCATCAAACAATAAAACCACCATTCTCATCTACTATGATCCGTCTGGATATACTCATGGTGATTTATTTTTGCTATACTGCATCTGGTATTTATTTCTTCATTTGTTCTACAGCATATGTCAGGATTGCAATAATAGTTTTTGAATCGACGATCTCTCCGGTCTGTATCATAGTCATGGCTTCTGCCAATGAAAGCCGTCGGATTCGGATAAATTCTTCCGGATCCGGTTGTCTGATTCCCTTTTTCAGATCGGTTGCAATATAAATATAGGTCTGCTCATTACTGGTACCGATCGCAAGATATGTCTTTGTTACAAATTGAAGTTCCTGTGCAATATATCCGGTTTCCTCTTCCAATTCCCTGACTGCGCACTGACCCGGATCTTCTCCCTCATCCATACAGCCGGCAGGAACCTCTAAGGTTATATCATCTACCGCATTTCTATATTGACTTACCAGGATCAGGTTTCCATCTTCATCCACCGGCAAGACACAGCAACCATCTACATGATCGACCAGATCATATACTACATGTTTTCCATCCGGCAGTCTCAAATAATCATTATATACATCAAATATATGAGCATGATATGCCAGTTCTTTTTTCTCTCTAATAAATTTCTGATCCATCTGTTGCCTCCCAGCTATCCATATTTTTTCATATTTTTCATTCACTAAAAAAGCCTGTGGAATATTTTATTCCACAGGCTGAAAATAATTACTTAGCATAATCTACAACGCGAGACTCTCTTATGATATTAACCTTGATCTGTCCAGGATATTCCAGCTCATTTTCAATCTGCTTTGCAATATCCCTTGCAAGTAATACCATATCGGAATCATTAACGTGTTCAGGAACAACTATTACTCGAATCTCTCTACCTGCCTGAATAGCATATGTCTTCTCTACACCCTTATAGGAGTTTGCAATATCCTCCAGTTTCTTAAGACGTGTAGTATAAGTTTCCAGAGTCTCTCTTCTAGCACCCGGTCTTGCTGCTGAGATTGCATCTGCAGCCTGTACAAGACATGCTATCAAGGATTCTGGTTCAACGTCGCCATGGTGAGCTTCTACTGCATTTACAATAATCGGTGATTCCTTATACTTTCTACATAAGTCAGCACCAATCTGTACATGAGAGCCTTCCATATCATGATCTACAGATTTACCGATATCATGAAGTAATCCGGCACGTTTCGCAACTTTGACATCGACACCTATTTCTCCGGCCAATAAACCACATAAATGTGCTACTTCGATAGAATGCTTTAATGCATTCTGTCCATAGCTTGTTCTAAACTTCATCTTACCAAGAAGTCTCACTAATTCAGGATGAATTCCGTGAATGCCAACCTCAAGGGTTGCTGCTTCACCTTCCTCACGCATCATGGTTTCTACTTCCTTCTGCGCTTTTTCTACCATCTCTTCGATTCTTGCCGGATGGATTCTTCCATCGACAATCAGCTTCTCAAGTGCAATTCTTGCAACTTCCCTTCTAACAGGATCAAAGCTTGAGAGAATAACTGCTTCCGGTGTATCATCAATGATCAGATCTACACCTGTCATGGTTTCAAGAGTACGAATATTTCTACCCTCTCGACCAATTATTCTACCCTTCATCTCATCGTTAGGTAACTGTACCAGTGAAATTGTTGTTTCTGCTACATGATCCACTGCACATTTCTGGATTGCAGATACAACATATTCCTTTGCCTTCTTGTTCGCTTCTTCTTTAGCTCTGGTTTCTAATTCCTTGACCATAACTGCTGTTTCATGTTTCACTTCATCTTCAACAGTTTTTAATAAGTATTCCTTCGCTTGTTCAGAGGTTAAACCTGAAATTCTTTCCAGTTCCTGTAAACGTCTTGCCTGAAGCTCTTCTACTTTTGCCTTCTGTTTTTCAAGCTGACCTTCCTTGGATGCAAGACTTGCTTCTTTTTTCTCGATAGCTTCCGTCTTACGGTCGATACTTTCTTCACGGGCGAGAACTCGTTTCTCCATTCGTGAAATCTCTCCACGTCTGTCCTTGACTTCTTTTTCAAGGTCATTCCGTGTCTTCAAAGCATCTTCTTTTGCCTCAAGCAAAATCTCACGCTTTTTCGCTTCAGCATCCTTCTGAGCTTCATCTATAATCTCCCTTGCTGCTACTTCTGCCTTACCGATCTTCGCTTCTGCAATATTTTTTCTATATGCAATAGCAATAAACCATGTGGCAACGATACATACAACAAGGATGCAAATATAAATGATTATCCACGCAATATCACCACTCACAGGAGCACCTCCTTATTAAGTTTTCATTGTACACTTATACAACTATTTAAGTTTAATATTTTTTACTAATTATGTCAAGTGAAAACAAACAAAAACAACAATTTTTCGCCCTGTTTTCTGTGCAACTTTTCTTATATTACTGACTACCCCATTTCTAATATTTCCGAGATACAGGAAGCAACCAGACGATACGGATATCCCTTTCGGACAAGAAATGCTGTTACTTTTTCTCTTTTATCTGAAAGTTCCGAAACCGGACATTTTTTCCGGATCAGTTTCTCTACGATCTCTCTTTCATCCGGAAGCTGATTTTCTTCAAATGCCTGTTCGATCCATTCATCCAATATTTTCTTGGATGACAATGCATATGTGATCTCTCGTCTGCTTTTCCTTTGGATATGACTCCGGACATAAACTGATGCATATCTGGCATCGTCAATATACTTATATTTTTTCAGTTTATCAAGCGTCGTATCGATCACTTCTTCATCATAGCAAAGTTCCTTTAACTTCTGCCGGATGTCATATTCACATTTTTCTGAATACTTAATAGCTGTAACCGCCTTGTTCATCGCACGTTTAAAGAAATATTCTGACCGGAACTGCTGCATTTTCTCTGCATCAGTTTCTGATCCAACCGTAAGCTTCAATCTTCGTATATCAGATGCATATAACGGACCAAACGCCTCATAATCCAGATACAGACAGCTTCTCTTATCATCAATCTTCTTAATATCTGTTACAAGCATATATACAGGCACCCTCTACTTATTCTGTTTCTGTTCCCGCTTCATCCTCAGTTTCAACTAAGCCAAGCTTCTCACGGATCTTCTCATCGATCTCAGCACAGATAGCCGGATTCTCTGCAAGAAATGCCTTTGCATTCTCACGTCCCTGTCCGATCTTATCTCCCATATATGCATACCATGCACCGGATTTATCTACAATATCATTTGCTACTGCCAGATCCAGGATATCTCCTTCACGGGAAATACCTTTACCAAACATAATATCAAATTCAGCCTCTTTGAATGGAGGTGCAACCTTGTTCTTCACAACCTTTACTCTGGTACGGTTACCAACGATCTCTCCACCCATCTTCAGGGTATCAATTCTTCTGACATCCATACGAACAGATGCATAGAACTTCAATGCACGTCCACCGGTTGTTACTTCCGGATTACCAAATACAACACCAACTTTCTCACGAAGCTGATTGATGAATATTACAACACAATTTGTTTTGCTTACGACTGCAGTCAGCTTACGAAGTGCCTGTGACATCAGTCTTGCATGAAGTCCCATATGAGAATCTCCCATCTCACCATCGATCTCTGCCTTTGGAACAAGGGCTGCAACCGAATCGACAATGATCACATCTACTGCACCGGAGCGCACCATTGTCTCTGTGATCTCAAGTGCCTGTTCACCGCAATCCGGCTGTGAGATATAGAGGTCATCAATATTGACACCGATATTCTTCGCATATACAGGATCCAATGCATGTTCTGCATCAATAAAGCCTGCAATACCGCCACGTTTCTGGATCTCTGCAACAATATGTAATGCAACCGTGGTCTTACCACTGGACTCCGGTCCGAATACTTCTATGATTCTTCCTCTTGGTACACCGCCAAGTCCAAGCGCTATATCAAGGCTTAACGATCCTGTTGGTATAACTTCTATATTCATATTGGCAGAAGAATCACCAAGCTTCATAACGGATCCCTTGCCATACTGCTTCTCAATCTGTGCTAACGCTGCATCCAGCGCTTTCTTCTTATCATCATCTTTAATCATCTTTCAAACTACCTCCATAAACAAATGTTCGATTCCTGTTACTATACTACTCAACTTTTACCGAAATGTCAATCCTTAATCTATGATCTTGCGGATATTTTTCATTTCTGTATTTCTAACAGCCTTTTCTATACCTTACTACCTGTTATGCGTAAAATATCGTACATCATTTTTTAAAATGCAATAAAAAAGTGCATCAAAACCGTAGGGACAAAGCCCTATCTTCATGCACATTCCAATTATATCATACTTTACAGAAGAAAAAATATAAAATATAATTTAGAAAATATATTTTATTTCAGGAGGAATTTTATGCTGACTGCAGGTATCATTACAGAATATAATCCATTTCACAATGGACATCGCTACCAGATCGAACAGACCCGTTCCGAACTTGACTGTTCCCATATTATTTCTGTTATGAGCGGTAATTTTCTTCAAAGAGGACTTCCTGCTGTCTGCAACAAATTTATGCGTGCCGAAATGGCTGTTGCCTCCGGAGTCGATGCGGTATTTGAACTTCCGGTTGTCTATGCAACAGCAAGTGCAAGGGATTTTGCTTATGCGGGTGTCGACCTTCTGAACAAACTGAACACTGTAGATTATCTGGTTTTTGGTGCGGAATGTGATGATCTGTCTCTTCTGGAATCTGTAGCTGAAATTCTGATTGATGAACCAGCCTCATTTTCCGCATGTCTGAAAAATAATCTGGCGGAAGGAATGTCCTATCCGTCAGCACGGGCAGATGCCATAAAGAGCTGTTGTCCTGCCGGTGCTGATCTTCTGAAGGAACCAAACAACATCCTTGCAGTCGAATATCTCTCAGCGCTGAAGAAAACACATTCCTCTATAAAACCATATATCATAAAAAGAACCTCCGCAGGATATAACAGTGAGGATATCACAGGATCGATCTGTTCAGCTTCCGCGATTCGCCATTTATTACAGGAAACCTGTATGGCCCATATCTCAGAACCGGATGCATTATTTAAAACCTTTTACCAGGTTCTTCCAACCGCTTCTGCCGACCTGTTAAAGACAGACTATCTGCATACCTATCCGATTTTTGAAGATCACTTAACATCTATTCTGCAGTACTGTCTGATCATGCAGAACGATGCTCCCGATACCGTCGATATGACAGAGGAACTCTATAACAAACTGAAGAAAACAAAACTTCTGCAGTCATATGCTGCAATTGCTGAATCCTTAAAATCCAAAGATCTTACCCAGACAAGGATCAACCGTGCATTGCTGCATTTTATTCTGGACATCCGGAAGAATACTATGTCCATGTATAAAGAAAGCGGCTGGAATCACTATGGACATATTCTTGCGTTGAACCGATCCGGCTCCGATGTGATCCGTCAGATTAAGAGAAACAGTGACCTTCCTGTCTTTACAAAGCCTGCAGATGGCATCCGTTTTCTTTCCGATACCGGCCGTTTACTATTTGAACAGGATATCAAAGCAACGCGCTTATATAACACTGCTGTCTATGCCGCCTATAAAACAGAATTACCGGACGATTTTACCGCCCGGCTTCCTGTTCGTTCTTAATTGGTGATCATTCCATTCCGTATATGGAATTTTTGCCAAGCTCCTCTTCAATCCGGAGAAGCTGGTTGTATTTCGCTGTACGTTCGCTTCTGGCTGGTGCTCCGGTCTTGATCTGTCCGCAATTCATAGCCACAGCCAGATCCGCAATAAATGTATCCTCTGTTTCCCCGGACCGATGGGAAATCACCGACGAATATCCGGCTTTATGGGCCGTTTCCACAGCATCCATTGCCTCTGTCAGAGTTCCGATCTGGTTCACCTTTACCAGGATTGAATTTGCAATTCCATCTTCAATTCCGTTTTTCAGTCGTTTTTTATTTGTAACAAAGAGATCATCTCCAACTAACTGGATACGATTTCCAAGCCGGTAAGTCAGAACCTTCCAGCCATTCATATCATTCTCATCCAGACCGTCTTCGATCGAATAAATCGGATATCTTGTCACCAGATCCTCATAGAACTGGACCATCTCCTCTGAATTCCTCCGGATCTCCTTTCCGGTCATCCGGGATTCTCCCGGAAAGATATATCGGTCAGAAGCTACATCATATAATTCCGATGCTGCTGCATCCATTGCGATCTGTACATCGCCTCCCGGATTATACCCGGCCTTTGCGATTGCCTCCACCAACAGATCCAGTACTTCATATGTGGTTGCAAGATTCGGTGCAAATCCACCTTCATCTCCAACTCCTGTGCTCAAATTTCTAACATTCAATTCAATCTTCAGTGTATGATAAATCTCACAGGCGATCTCCATTGCCTCCTTAAAGGATTCTGCACCTACCGGAGCAATCATAAACTCCTGAAAATCAACAGTATTATCCGCATGCTTTCCACCATTTAATATATTCATCATCGGAACCGGAAGACGCTTTGCATTTACTCCGCCGAGATACCGGTAAAGTGGCATTCCAAGTGCCAGCGAAGCCGCCTTGGCGCAGGCAAGGGATACACTCAGCATGGCATTTGCACCATATCGTGTCTTATTCTCAGTTCCATCTGCCTCGATCATAATGCGGTCAATATCAATCTGTCTTGTTACATCCATTCCGATCAGTTTATCTGCAATTCTGTTATTTACATTGTTGCAGGCTCCGTAAACCCCCTGTCCCATGTAACGTTTTTCTTCATCCCGAAGCTCATGCGCTTCGTACTGTCCGGTGGATGCACCGGACGGAACCATTGCCCTACCCTTGCATCCACATGCCAGCGTAACATCGGTCTCAACTGTAGGATTTCCTCTGGAATCAAGTATTTCTCTCGCTTTAATTTCAATAATTTCCAATCTGTTCATGTGATTCTCCATTCTGCCTTTCTATCCGTACAATTATTGGCAATTTTTATTCTTTTATAGTATTCACACTTTTTTCCAAAGTATTCATCTTATAAAAAATACCTGCCGGATAAAGCATCTGTAACTATGCTTCTCCGGCAGGTATCTTCTATTCGTTTTTATATTGTTACTCCGTTCTGCGTCCATATAACACAGAACATTGTCATTTTTTATTCTTCTGCTTTTACAGTCGGCTCTACATCAGATGTACAATGCATACATTTTGTTGCTTTTACATCGATCTCTCCATAACAATACGGACACTTTCTTGTCAACGGAGCTGCTTCTTCTTCCTTTTTTCCAAGTGATAACAGCTTTTTGATTCCTTTCATCAGAAGGAAAATGATAAATGCCATGATGATGAAGTTGATCACTGCTGTAATGAAAGAACCGTAATCTATATACTGATCTCCCAGGAGATGGATCTTGCCCTGTACTTCGGCACCACCGATACATCCAATGAGTGGATTGATAAAACAGTCTGTCAGCGAAGTTACCAGTCCTGAAAAAGCACCACCGATGATACCCCCGATCGCCATATCCAGAACATTTCCCTTTAATGCAAATTCTTTAAACTCCTGAAAAAATTTCTTCATTTGTCTGTCCCTCTTTCATTATTTCCTGATAAGAAGTGATTTACCTGTCATTTCCTTAGGCTGTGGAAGTTCCATGATCTCAAGAAGTGTTGGAGCGATATCCGCAAGACATCCACCTTCTCTTAAACCATATCCCTCATCATAATTTACAAGTACGAATGGTACCGGATTTGTTGTGTGGGCTGTATGTGGTTCACCAGTTTCATAATTGATCATCTGCTCTGCATTACCGTGATCTGCGCAGATAAATAATACACCATCTGCCTTCTTAACCGCTTCTACTGCCTTTCCTACGCAGGCATCAACAGTCTCAACTGCCTTGATCGCTGCAGGGATCACACCTGTATGACCTACCATATCAGGATTTGCAAAGTTAATAATGATCACATCGTATTTATCGGAACCGATAGCATCCACCAGCTTCTCACATACTTCCGGAGCACTCATCTCAGGCTGAAGGTCGTAGGTTGCAACCGCAGGGGACTTAACAAGGATTCTGTCTTCGTTCTTATTTGGTTCTTCTACACCACCATTAAAGAAGAAAGTAACATGTGCATACTTCTCTGTCTCTGCAAGACGAACCTGTGTCTTGCCATTTGCTGCAAGATACTCACCAAATGTATTGTCGATCTCTTCTTTCTTAAATGCAACGATCTTGTTTGGTATAGACTCATCATAATCTTTGAAGCATACATATACCAATGGAAATCTTCCGTCTGGTCTGTTGAATCCGTCAAAATCGTCACAGCAGAATGCTCTGGTGATCTCTCTTGCTCTGTCTGGTCTGAAGTTAAAGAAAATAACGGAATCATTTGGCTTTACAAGTGATACCGGCTTACCATTCTCTGTAATAACGGTAGGAAGGATAAACTCATCATATACTTCCTTGTCATAAGATGCCTGTACTGCTGCAACAGGATCTTCTGCCTGTACACCCTCACCTGTTACAAGTGACTTATATGCAAGTTCAACACGATCCCATCTGTTATCACGATCCATAGCATAATAACGACCGGAAAGGGATGCAACCTTACCTACACCAATCTTCTTCATCTCTGCGATCAGTTCCTCTAAGAAGCCCTTTCCTGATGCTGGAGCAGTATCTCTGCCATCGAAGAATGGATGAACATATACATTTTCAAAATTATGTTTCTTACATAACTCAAGAATTGCATACAGATGTGTATTATGGCTGTGTACACCACCACTGGATAATAATCCCCATACATGAAGATCAGAATTGTTCTTCTTACAGTTCTCGATTGCTTCTAACATCTCTGCATTCTCAAAGAAATCGCCATCCTGAATGGACTTTGTAATTCTTGTTAATTCCTGATATATAATTCTTCCTGCACCGATATTCATATGACCAACTTCTGAGTTACCCATCTGTCCATCCGGAAGTCCAACTGCAAGACCGGAAGCAGCACCCTTTACATAAGGATATTCAGCCTTAAGCTGATCCATAACAGGTGTATTTGCCAGTGCGATTGCATTGCCTTCTGTCTTGTCACTAATTCCATAACCATCAAGTACCATTAAAACTACAGGTTTTTTACTCATTATTTTTCTCCTTTTAATTATTTTTCTTTCTTATCAGCAGCCTTTTCCTCATCTGCCTTTTTTTCAGAAGCCTTTTTTCCAGCATCTGCTTTTTTCTTCTTTGGCTTAGCAGGAATCGCGATCATTTTCGTATATTCCGCTGATATTGTATCAATATCGCCAATGGATTTCAATGTTCCATGATCCAGGATCATTGCTTTATTACAGATCCGTCGTACCTGTTCCAAAGAATGCGAAACAAATAATACTGTTGTTCCGCCTTCCATAAGCTGCATGATCTTCGCTTCACTCTTCTTCTTAAATCTGGCATCGCCCACGGATAATACTTCATCCAGAATCAGAATATCCGGATTTGCAATCGTTGCAATTGAAAATCCCAATTTTGATTTCATACCAGATGAATAATTCTTGATTGGAACATCAATAAAACGTCCAAGTTCCGAAAACTCAACGATCTCATCATACTTTTCTTCCAGATAACTCTTGGAATATCCAAGCACTGTACCATACAAAAAAATATTTTCCTTTCCAGTATACTGTGCGTCAAAGCCTGCTCCTAATTCCAGCAACGGAACAACCTTTCCATGCTTGATCACATGTCCTTCTGTTGGCTTATATACACCGGAAATAACCTTTAAAAGGGTACTCTTTCCTGCACCATTTAAGCCGAGGATTCCCAGCCTGTCACCCTTGTCCAATGAAAAGCTGACATGCTTTAATGACCAGAATTCATCATAACTGATCTGTCGTTTTATTGATTTAATTATATACTCTTTAATATTGTCAACCTTTTCACTGCTCAGGTTGAACTTCATGCTTACATCATCAACGATCAATGCTTCCTTGCCCATGTCTGTCTCCTTAAATATGAAGAATAAATTCGTCCTGTTTCTTATAGAATGTATACGTTCCGATCAAGATTGCAAAAACAGAGAAAACGAACGCATATAACATATAATTCCAGTTTAACGGGTCACCCAGAAAACATGCTCTAAAATTATGGATGACGCAATATAACGGATTATATTTTAACAGCCAGCTAAATCCACTCTTTAATAATCTCTGTGGATAATAGAAAATCGCACATGTATACATAATGATCATCAATACAACATCCCACAAATATTCCATATCACGGAAGAATACCGTAACCGTCGCAAGTACCATGCCTACTCCAAATGTGATCATCAGAAGCAGAATAAGCGGAAAGATAACCAGTAATAATGACCAGGTTGGCTTCACATGACAAAATACCATCAACGGGATCATAACAATCAACGAAATCAAAAATATAATATAGTTAAATAATACGGAAGACATCGGATACAGATACTTCGGAACATATACTTTCTTGATCATACCTGCATTTGACCGTATCGATTTTGCACAGGCTTTTGTTCCGCTGCTGAAAAATGAATATAACAGACGACCACTCAAAATATAAACTGGGAAAGTTTTATTGCTGTTATCAAATAACGTTCCAAATACGATCGTCAATACGATCGTTGTCAAAATAGGCTCCAGCAAAGACCATAAGATTCCAAGATATGAACGCCTGTACTTTAACTTAATACCTTTTTTTACCAGTTCCGCAAGCAGATATCTTCTGCTCCAGAATGTCTTTAAATATTCCATAGTCAATTCCTTTTCTGCGTATTTGTTCAAAAATCGTTTGAATTATATCACAGTTATACATAATCGTCAACGAAGTATACTTTTCGTAAATGTACAAAAAAATCCCACAAATCTATTCATTTCGTATGAATAATAGAATAACAAAAAATACCGCGGACACCGGGCAGTCATATTATTGGCCACCCGATCCCTCACGGTATCTTTTTTACCAGATCATTTTCCTGATTTTACAGATTCTATATGAAATCTGGTATTAAAATTACTTATTGTAGTTTACGATCTTTCCAAAGTCAGCCTTAAGTGAAGCACCACCCACAAGTCCACCATCAATGTCAGGCTTTGCAAGAAGCTCTGCTGCATTACCAGCGTTCATAGATCCACCATACTGGATTCTTACAGCTTCTGCTGTGTCTGTATCATATACTTCAGCGATGCAGTCACGGATTGCCTTACATACTTCCTGTGCCTGATCGGATGTAGCAGTCTTGCCTGTTCCGATAGCCCAGATTGGCTCATAGGCGATTACCATGTTCTTAACCTGATCTGCTGTGATATCTTTCAGATCACTCTTGATCTGAAGACGGATGAAGTCAAGTGTGATACCCATTTCTCTCTGCTCTAATGACTCACCACAGCAAAGGATAGGTGTAAGACCTGCTTCAAATGCCTTCTTAACTTTCTTATTTAAGAGACAGTCACACTCTTTGAAGTAGTCACGACGCTCTGAATGTCCGATGATGACATATTTAACACCGGCGTCAACTAACATTTCTGCTGAAATCTCACCTGTGTATGCACCCTTTTCTTCGAAGTACATGTTCTCAGCACCAACTTCTACATTTGTGCCCTTAACAGCTTCTACTACAGGTACAATATCAATTGCAGGTACGCAGTATACAACATCTACGTCGTCATTTGCAACTAATGGCTTTAACTCTTCACATAATTTTACAGCCTGGCTTGGAGTCATGTTCATCTTCCAGTTACCAGCGATGATTTTCTTTCTTGACATGTCTTTTATCTCCTTGAAAATATTATTTTCATTATCTGTATATTCTTCCATCCGAGTCAGATGGAGCATGTACATAATTTATTTGTCGTTTGCAGCAGCAACACCTGGAAGTTCCTTACCCTCTAAGAATTCAAGGGAAGCTCCACCACCTGTTGAGATGTGGCTCATCTTAGAACCATATCCTAACTGGTTAACAGCAGCAGCAGAATCACCACCACCGATGATAGTTGTAGCATCTGTCTCAGCAAGAGCAGCAGCTACAGCCTTTGTACCAGCAGCAAGTGTAGGATTCTCGAATACACCCATAGGTCCGTTCCATACAACTGTCTTAGCTGTCTTAACAGCATCTGCATATAATTCGATTGTCTTAGGTCCGATATCACAGCCCTCTTTGTCTGCTGACATCTTGTCTGCATCAAAGACCTCTGTCTCAACCGGCGCATCGATTGGATTAGGGAAATCGTCGATCATAACGGAATCAACCGGAAGTAATAACTTCTTACCAAGCTTCTCAGCCTTTTCCATCATTTCCTTACAGTAGTCGATCTTAGATTCGTCAACTAATGACTTACCGATCTCATATCCCTTTGCCTTTAAGAATGTATACGCCATACCACCACCGATGATCAGTGTATCGCACTTCTCAAGTAAGTTAGAGATAACATTTAACTTGTCTGCAACTTTTGCTCCACCAAGGATAGCTACGAATGGTCTTACCGGATTCTCTACTGCATTTCCAAGGAAGTCGATCTCCTTCTGCATTAAGTATCCAACAACCGCTGTATCAACAAGACCTGCAACACCTACATTTGAGCAGTGAGCTCTGTGAGCTGTACCAAATGCATCATTTACAAATACATCACAGATAGAAGCAAGATCCTTAGAGAATGCTTCACCGTTCTTTGTCTCTTCCGGTCTGAAACGTGTGTTCTCAAGTAAGATAACTTCGCCATCTTTCATAGCTGCTACAGCTTCTCTTACCTTTGGTCCAACAACTTCAGGCTCAGCAACAAACTTAACTTCCTGTCCAAGAAGCTCTGAAAGTCTTACCGCAACCGGTGCAAGAGTCTTTGTCTTCTTATCTTCTTCTGTCTTAACCTTGCCAAGGTGTGAGCAAAGAATAACCTTTCCACCATCAGCAATTAATTTCTTGATTGTAGGAAGTGCTGCTACAAGACGGTTCTCGTCTGTGATCTTACCTTCCTTTAATGGTACATTAAAGTCACATCTGCAAAGGACACGCTGTCCCTTTACATTAATATCATCTACTGATTTTTTGTTTAATGACATTACTATTAAACCTCCTGATTTTTATACTTTTATCTTCATATTTGTTACAGAACGCAAATACATCTCTGTAAAAGAAATATAGGGCCCGGTCCATGAAGACCGGACCCCTTGTAAGGTCAAATTAATTACTACAATTTGTCAGTCAATTATGCTAACTCTGCGAAGTACTTAATTGTTCTAACCATCTGGCTTGTGTATGAGTTCTCATTATCATACCATGATACAACCTGAACCTCATATAAGTCATCAGCGATCTTTGATACCATTGTCTGAGTTGAATCAAATAATGAACCATATCTCATACCGATTACATCTGATGAAACGATAGGATCTGTGTTGTAACCGAATGACTCTGATGCAGCAGCCTTCATTGCAGCGTTGATTCCATCAACTGTTACGTCAGCACCCTTAACAACTGCTGTAAGGATTGTTGTTGAACCTGTTGGAACTGGAACTCTCTGAGCTGATCCGATTAACTTACCATTTAACTCTGGGATAACAAGACCGATAGCCTTAGCAGCACCTGTTGAGTTAGGAACGATATTAGCAGCACCTGCTCTTGCTCTTCTTAAGTCGCCCTTTCTGTGTGGTCCGTCAAGAATCATCTGATCGCCTGTGTAAGCGTGGATTGTTGACATGATACCTGACTGGATTGGAGCATAATCATTAAGAGCTTTAGCCATTGGTGCAAGACAGTTTGTTGTACATGAAGCAGCTGAGATGATCTGATCCTCTGCTGTTAATGTATCCTGGTTAACTGAGAATACGATAGTCTTAAGATCATTTCCTGCTGGAGCTGAGATAACAACCTTCTTAGCACCTGCATTGATATGAGCCATTGACTTTTCCTTTGAGCAGTAGAAACCAGTACACTCAAGAACTACATCAACACCGATCTCTCCCCATGGAAGCTCTGCTGCGTTAGCCTTAGCATAGATTGTAAGAGTCTTGCCGTCAACTGTGATTGTGTTAGCCTCATCATCAGCTGAAACTGTGTGAAGGTTCTCACCAATCTTACCACAGTAACCACCCTGTGCTGTATCGTACTTGAGAAGATCTGCAAGCATTGAAGGCTTTGTTAAATCGTTGATTGCAACAACTTCATATCCTTCTGCTCCGAACATCTGTCTGAATGCGAGACGACCAATACGTCCAAAACCATTGATTGCTACTTTTACTGCCATTTTTTATTCCTCCTAAGTTTTGAATAATAAAAGTATTTATAATCTACCACACTTTTACATGTGGCAAATAAATCGTGTTAAAACACAAGCTAATCATACATTTTTTGTATAAAAATTTCAAGTGTTAATGTGATTTTTTTTAAACATATTAATAATATTCTACAATTCTTTTTAAGCAAATTGTATATATATGTCGTTTTTTAGATTTTTATATTGTTTTTCCGACAGAACTTTCTATGCCAGTACCGCATTTCCGGTGTAGAGCTGATAATATCTGCCCTTCTTCTCCAGAAGCTCCTCATGGGTACCACGCTCTATTATCCTTCCCTGTTCCAGCACCATTATACAGTCACTGTTCTTAACGGTTGAAAGTCTGTGGGCTATAACAAATGTGGTACGTCCCGCCATAAGCTTATCCATTCCGTCCTGTACAAGTCTTTCTGTTCTTGTATCAATGGAACTTGTTGCTTCATCAAGTATAAGTGCCGGCGGATCGGCTATTGCCGCCCTGGCTATGGCAAGGAGCTGTCTCTGTCCCTGACTTAAGTTGGCACCATCACCGGTAAGCACTGTGTCATATCCCTGTGGGAGTCTTCTTATGAAGCCATCTGCATTTGCAAGCTTTGCTGCAGCCACAACATCCTCATCCGTTGCGTCTAGCCTTCCGTATCTGATATTCTCCCTTACACTCATGCTGAACAGGTGTGTATCCTGAAGTACGATTCCAAGTGAACGTCTGAGATCTGCCTTCTTTATCTTGTTTACATTTATTCCGTCGTATCTTATCTTACCGTCCTGTATGTCATAAAATCGGTTTATAAGATTGGTTATGGTGGTCTTTCCTGCTCCGGTTGAGCCTACAAAAGCAATCTTCTGTCCGGGCTCTGCATAAAGGCTTACATTGTGGAGTACGATCTTGTCATCATTGTACCCGAAGTCCACATCATCGAATACCACATCGCCCTTAAGTTCCACATATGTTGTGGGATCGCCGTTTGTGTGCTTATGTGCCCATGCCCACAGACCTGTTCTCTTTTCACTCGGAACTATCTCTCCGTTTTCTTTCCTTGCATTTACAAGCTCCACGTATCCTTCGTCCACCTCAGGATCCTCGTCCAACAGATTAAATATCCTCTCGGCGCCGGCAAGTGCCATTACTATGGCATTTATCTGCATGCTTATCTGGTTTATAGGCATATTAAAGTTCTTGTTAAAGGTCAGGAAGCTGGCAAGTCCGCCGAGACTGAAGCCACCTACATTTCCTATGGCAAGCACACCTCCCACTATGGCACATAACACATAGCTGATATTACCTATCTGGGCATTTATAGGGCCAAGTATGTTAGAGTAGTTATTTGCCTTGTATGAGCTTTCGCATAACTGTTCATTAAGCTCATCAAAGGCTTTCTTGCTCTCCTCCTCATGGCAGAATACCTTGACAACTCTCTGCCCCTGCATCATCTCTTCAATATAACCGTTTAAGCTTCCTATATCCTTCTGCTGGGCAATGAAATGCTTCGCTGAAAGACCTCCGATCTTTCTTGTGAGCCCAAGCATTACTCCAACCATTACAAATGTAAGTACCGTAAGAGGGACATTTAACATGACCATACATACCGTCGTGCTGACAATTGTTATGGCACTGTTAAATAACTGCGGCATGGACTGACTTATCATCTGTCTCAAGGTATCTGTATCTTTGTATACCTTTACATTGATGTCTCCGTGGGCATGGGTGTCAAAGTACTTGATAGGGAGCCGCTCCATTTTTGTGAACATGGCATCACGGAAATGCTTAAGCATACCCTGGGTGACATTTACCATTATCCTGTTGTAAGTATATGAAGCAACAATACCGATTCCATAAAATCCTGCCACTCTGCCGATGGCCTTTAACAGTGGCATATAGTCCTTGGTCTCACTCTTTAAGAGTGGAGTTATATAGTCATCTATAAGTCTCTGCATGAACATGGTTCCCTGGACATTTGCCAGGACATTTATGATTATACATATGGCTACTATGACCACAGCCACGCCATAGTATTTCATTATCATTCCCATGAGTCTTTTAAGCAATTTTCCCGGCTCTGCCGGTCCTTTTTTACCTCCTGATCTTCCCGGAGCTGCCTGTGCCTTTTTTTCTCTCATGTTACTCATTATCCTTCACCTCCTTAACAGCCGGTTCATCAAAGTCTCCGCCCCCCGAGGTCTGGGATTCGTAGACCTCTCTGTAGATATCATTTCCCTCAAGAAGCTCTTCGTGGGTTCCTATGCCGTTTATCTGACCCTCGTTCATTACGATTATGCGGTCTGCATGTTCAACACTGGATATTCTCTGTGCAATTATTATCTTTGTTGTGTCAGGTATCTCAGTTGCAAACGCCTTCCTGATCCTGGCGTCCGTTGCAGTATCAACCGCACTGGTAGAATCATCCAGTATAAGTATCTTAGGCTCCTTAAGAAGTGCCCTGGCAATACAAAGACGCTGCTTCTGGCCTCCGGATACGTTGGAGCCGCCCTGTTCTATATATGTATTGTAACCATCAGGCATACGCTCGATAAATTCATCCGCACAGGCAAGCTTGCAGGCACGTCTGCACATTTCATCAGTGGCTTCCTTGTTGCCCCATCTCAGGTTCTCGTATATGGTTCCGCTGAACAATGTATTCTTCTGCAGAACCACCGCAACCTTATTTCTCAGGGCTTCCATGTCATACTTTCTCACATCTATGCCACCTACCCGGACACTTCCATCAGTCACATCATACAGACGGCTGATAAGATTCACAAGACTGGTCTTGGCACTTCCTGTACCTCCGATTATACCGATAGTCTCTCCTGACTTTATATCTATATTTATATCCTTAAGAACGTAGCCCTCTGCATTCTCCTTATATTTGAAATATACATGGTCAAATACTACGCTGCCATCCTTAACCTCCATAACAGGATCATCATCATTATGTATAGTGGCCGTTTCATTTATAACCTCTGCAATCCTTCTTCCGCTTGCCATACTCATACTGATCATTACGAACACCATGGACAACATCATAAGGCTCATAAGTATGTTCATGCAGTATGCAAGAAGACTCATAAGATTACCTGTGGTAATGCTGTCACTTACTATCATGTGTGCCCCAACCCAGCTTATAAGCAGTATACATGTATATACTGTAAACATCATAACCGGCATGTTACAGGCTATTATGCTCTCTGCCTTAACGAACATGTTGTATACCTTTGCACTGGCATTTGCAAATTTATTTGTCTCATACTCTTCTCTTACATATGCCTTTACAACACGGATAGCAGATACATTCTCCTGCACGCTGGCATTTAAGTCATCGTACTTCTCAAAAACAATATTGAAGTATTTATTTGCCTTTCTTATGATAAAGAACAACACGCAGCCAAGAAGCACCACGGCTATAAGGTAGATACTGGCGATTCTGCCGTTTATAAGAAAAGCTGCCACCATGGCACATATCATGCTGGCAGGTGCTCTCATGCCCATTCTGAGTATCATCATGTACGAGTTCTGCACGTTGGTCACATCTGTGGTCATTCGTGTAACAAGTCCCGCTGTGCTGTATTTGTCTATATTTGCAAATGAAAATGTCTGAATGTTGTAATACATTGCCTGTCTCAGATTTTTTGCAAATCCTGCCGAGGCATAGGCTCCGTACTTTCCACCCATGAGGCCTGCAAATAATCCCACGGCAGCCGCTGCTATCATCCATGCTCCCACTATGCAGATATGTCTGATATCTCCACCGGGAACATTTACACCATCATCAATGATGGACGCCATAAGAAACGGTACTACCGTTTCCATAAGAACCTCAAGCAGCATAAAAAATGGTGTTGCAATGGATGCTGCCTTAAATTCTTTGATCTGTTTCATTAGTGTCTTTAACATCTTTTACTCCTCCTCATGCCATATATTTCAGTATTCACCTGTTTTTCCGATGTTCATAACCTTGTATTTGTCATTTATTCTCTGTTAGCTTTTCCTTACAGGGACACTCTCCCAGAAGTTCCATCATCTTAGTATCTATCTTGTCTATGGAGCTTAAAAATATCCCGATTTCCTCTTCTGTAAGGCAACCGCTTATCTGCTGTTCCATGGCTTCAACCTTTGTATGTATCCTCCGCTCCATGGCTCTGCCCTCATCTGTCATCTCTATCTTCTTAAGTCTCGCGTCCTTCTTCACGCTTGTCCTCTTTATCAGTCCATTCTTATCCATGGTCTGTAGAGTCTGGGTCACAGTGGAACGCCTGAGATAAAAGAAATCCTCCATATCCTTCTGATATATGTCTCCCTCACTACCCCTCACTGCGATAAAACGGAGTATCCTGCTCTGGGCTCCGCTTATTCCTTCCTCCTCCGCAGCCTTGTGAAGGTAATGCTTTATTCCGTTTGACAATATAATTATCCTGTTTCCGAGCTCTTTCATGATGCGCCTCCCTTAGTTCGTATACTAACAGTTAGTAGCCGAACTATATTTTATCACTATATTTTAATATTTCAATATTAATTTGATGAGTTTATAAATAATTCATCAATGATACAAATTCTGCATTTTATGATTTATCTTTGACTGGATATGCTCTGTGTATTATTATGTCTGTATAAAGAAATGCTCAGAAAAGAGGTTTTGTCAAATGAAAATATGTGATTCACATTTACATTCGGAATTTTCTTCTGACTCATCAACACCTGTAAGTGCAGTTATAGAAAAGGCGATAGCCCTGGGACTTCCCAAGGTCTGCCTTACAGACCACTACGACATTGACTTTGTTATACAGGATGAGTCGGATCCAACTATGGATTTCAAACTTGATACACCAAGGTATCTGGCATGCTTAAAGGAAATGTCAGAGCTTTATAAGGATAAGATAGATGTACGCTTCGGCGTAGAACTTGGACTTATGCCGGGCATAGAGGAAAAGGTCAGAAACTATGTAAGTAAGTGGCCTGAATATGACTTTATCATAGGCTCCACCCATCTTGTAAGAGGACTGGATCCCTACTATCCTTCCTACTATGAGGGAAGATCCTCCAAAGAGGCTTTAAGGGAATATTTTGAATGTATCCTTACCAGTGTAAGGACCTTTGACGATTTTGATGTATATGGTCATCTTGATTATATAGTCAGATACCTTCCGGGCGGTGAAAAAGACTACTGCTTCAAGGATCACGCAGATATCTTTGAAGAGATCTTCAAGGTGCTTATATCAAAGGGAAAGGGAATAGAAATAAATACCGGAAGCCTTTATAAAAAGATGACATTTCCTCACCCACACATTGAGGCACTTAAAATGTACAAGGCCATGGGTGGTGAGATAATCACTGTGGGAAGTGATGCCCATGTTACAGATTATATATGTTACGGATTTGAAACTGTTGTGAGGGACCTGCTCACATCCCTGGGGTATAAGTACTACACAACCTTTAAGAACAGAAAGCCTGAATTTAATCCGATATAATATAACAAAACGCCATAAAAATATTCGTGAAAACTTATTCCAATTCCTCATTGCAAAAAAATCCGGCAGAAAACTATATCTGCCGGATTTTTATATCTCATTTCTGATTATATTTTTGATTTATATTATTGGTTTTTATTTTGGATTTTCATGCTCAAGCAATATTTTTAAAATTCACAGATGGTACCGCCACCTACAATATAGTCATCCTTATAGAATACTACTGCCTGCCCCTTTGTCATGGCTCTGACAGGCTCATCAAACAAAACCTCTATTCTGTCTTCGCCTGCCATTTTTATGGTACACATACAGCCCTTGTGGGCATACCTTATCTTCGCCATAACTCTCATCTCGCCATCAAGTCTGTCTATTGCCATAAGGTTAGTCCTGTCCGCCACAAGCCTTGTTTTAAAGATATCTTCATTTTCACCGATAACCACCTCATTTGTTTCAGGGATTATATCCGCTACAAATACAGGATGACCTGCAGCGATCCCCAGTCCCTTACGCTGTCCGATGGTGTAATGGATTATACCCTTGTGTCTACCGATCACATTGCCATTCGTATCTACAAAATTCCCGGGAACTGACACAAGTCCAGCCTCCCTTTCAAGATATCCTGCATAATCACCGTCAGGAACAAAACATATATCCTGGCTGTCAGGCTTATGGGCAACCGCAAGACATATTTCATCTGCGATCTTTCTGATCTCCGTTTTGTCATAGTCTCCCACAGGCATAAGAGTTCTGCCAAGCTGCTCCTGGGTCAGGTTATAAAGGGCATAAGTCTGATCCTTGGCAATCCCCTTTGCAGTCTTTAAAGTATATCTTCCGTTATCAAGCTTTATGACTCTGGCATAATGTCCTGTTGCTATATAGTCTCCGCCTATCATCATACATCTCTTAAGAAGAGCTTCCCACTTAACATACCTGTTACAGGCTATGCATGGATTTGGTGTATGACCATTCTTATACTCATCAACAAAATAATCTATAACATATTTCTTAAAATCATCCTTAAAATTCATAACATAATAAGGAATTTCAAGGCGATCCGCAACTCTCCTGGCGTCATCCACGGCAGACAGACCGCAACAGCCACCGTTATTGATTACAGCCATGGGATCCTCACTCTGCCATATCTGCATGGTAACTCCTATAACATTATATCCCTGTTCCTTCAACAGATATGCCGCAACTGATGAATCAACTCCACCTGACATTCCTACACATACTGTCTTCTTATCCATGTTTTATTTCCTCTTAATTTCAAAAGTCAGCAACACCTTAAATTCTCCAAGCTCCTGTCAGTCAGCCTTCTTAACCTGACCTGTAAGCCTGAGATAGGCGTCAGACATCTTTCTCTGATTTCCTATTATACGCTTAAGCACATCCACCGTCCTGTCAATTTCTTCCATGGTGTTCTCATATCCTATGGTAAATCTCACAGAGCCTCTGGCTATTTCTTCCGGAAGCCCTATGGCCATCAGCACATGAGAAGGATCTATTGAACCGGAGGAACATGCAGAACCTGCTGAAGCACATATATCTTCCATATCCAGCATTATGAGCACAGTCTCCCCCTCCACGAACTGGAAGCCCATATTCACATTGCCCGGAAGCCTGTCATTCATGCTGCCATTTACCCTGGCATAGGGTATCTCTGACATTATCCTCTTTATCATATAATTTCTAAGCTTTGTCTCGTACTCAATCCTCTTTGTCATGGTGATTGCTGCAAGCTCCGCCGCAGTCTTCATTCCCACTATTGCCGGAACATTCTCAGTTCCTGCTCTTCTGCCTCTTTCCTGTCCACCACCATGGATTATGCTGTCAAGCCGTATGCCGCTCTTCACATAGAGAAAACCCATTCCCTTAGGTCCGTTAAACTTATGACTGCTGGCACTTAAAATGTCGATGTTCATGTCATTTACATCTATGGGTATCTGTCCGAATGCCTGAACTGCATCCGTATGGAACAGCACTCCATGCATATGGGCGATCCTTCCTATCTCCTTTACAGGCTGTATGGTTCCTATCTCGTTATTTGCAAACATAACAGAAATAAGTATCGTATCTTCCCTTACGGCAGCCTCCAGCTTGTCAAGTCTCACTACACCTGCCTCATCAACATCTATATAAGTAATATCATAACCTTCCTTCTCGAGCCACTCACAGGAGTGCAGGATGGCATGATGTTCTATTTTCGTAGTTATGATATGTCTGCCTTTATTTCTATATGCCCACGCAATACCCTTTAATGCCCAGTTATCCGACTCACTTCCGCCGGAAGTAAAATATATCTCGTCACCCTTGGCATTTATTACAGAAGCTATTACATCTCTGGCATCAGAGATAACATTTTTATTCTTACCTGCAAATCCATACACGCCTGACGGATTGCTGTAATTTGTCCTGTAGTAAGGAAGCATGGCGTCAACGACCTCAGGTCTTACAGCCGTAGTCGCCGCATTGTCCAGATATATCATCAATTATCATTCCCTTCATTTGAATAAGAGTATACTGCGTCTAATATATACTATTCCCTTTAGTATCCCTTGTGAGCCATAAAAGACCTTTAGCTTAGGGAAATTTTTTCCTGATCAAGGGGCTTGATTATCTTTCTGTAGGCATAGGCAAATAATACCAACGACAGCACCATACTGAAAATTTCTGCTATAGGAAATGCAAACCATACATATGTCACATTGTGAGTAGCTTTTGCCAGTATATATGCTGCAGGAACAAGTACGAATAGCTGTCTTGCCATGGACACTATCATACTGTATATTCCCTTGCCCAGAGCCTGGAACACACCTGAGCACGCTATTGCCAGACCTGCAAATATAAACGGACTACTTAGTATCCTCATGGCAGGGATACCCATATTAAGCATATCATCTGTGGCATTGAATATCTTTAAGATAGGCACAGGTGCCACCTGGATGATAATAAGACATACCGCCATTATACACATACATATACTACAGCTTAACTTAAAGGTCTTCATCATCCTGTCAGGGCGCTTGGCACCGTAATTGTAAGCAACTATAGGGATCATACCGTTGTTCATACCGAACACTGGCATGAACGCCATACTCTGCACCTTAAAGTACACGCCGAATATTGTAACCGCAACCTCGTTAAGGGAATACAGGATACGGTTCAGAAGATATGTCATTACAGAACCTACTGCTATCATTATAACAGACGGCACGCCTATACCAAGTATTCTTTTTATAATGGAACCTACCGGCTTAAATTTCTTAAAGGATATATGAAGATCATGGTTCTTCTTAAGATTGAAATATATTGCAAGTATCGCTGCAATGCACTGACCTATGACTGTAGCCAGTGCCGCACCTGTCACACCAAGTCTAGGCATACCTAAGTATCCAAATATAAGAATCGGGTCAAGTATTATATTGATGATAGCTCCAAGTCCCTGGGTTATCATGGTATAAATTGTTCTTCCCGTTGACTGAAGAAGTCTCTCAAAGGTCATCTGGACAAACATTCCAAAGGAAAGTACACAGCACACCATTCCGTAATCTATTCCGTAGGTAATTATCTTCTGGTTTGATGTCTGACTGTGCATGAATGTACCGACGAAGAACAATCCTATGAACAGAAATATAATGTATCCTATAGCTTCAAGGAATATACCCTGTCTTGCAGCTTCATTTGCCTGTTCCTGCTTCTTCTCACCAAGAGCTCTGGATATAATGGCATTAAAGCCTACGCCAAGACCTGATGCCACACCTATCATAAGATTCTGTATAGGGAATATTGTTGATACAGCTGTAAGACCGTCAGTATCAAAATACGACACAAACACACTGTCCACCACATTGTAGAGCGCCTGTACCAGCATGGATATTACCATAGGCAATGACATAGAAACCAAAAGCTTTCCTATGGGCATAGTTCCCATTTTATTTTCTTTGGTTTTGTTGGGGGCGTCTTTTTTGATCTCATTGTAAACCTTATCATTTTCTCTTATCTGCTCTTTTTCTTTCTGCATTTCTTACCTCTTTAACACTAACTTACTCATTTTGTCTTTTTTCGCCACAGACAATATTAACAGTACTGTATATTTATATCAAGTCTTTTTTGCATAGACAAAGGAGCAACAACCATTAAAATTGCCTCTGTTTGGTATCGCCACCTCATATTAAAGGTAGCGACCCCTCGTTTACACTCGGCGGCAAGTCGATTGTGCCATTCCAATATGCGTTTTCAACGCATGGGCACAATCTCTCGGCGGCATTTCGTCAGCACCATTCTAAATGTGCCTTCGACACTTGGTGCTTCCTCTGGCAAGGGTTGCTGCAGCGTAACGATGTCATAGACATCATTACATTAATTAAAAGAGGCATGCCATACAATGACACGCCTCTCGTGGGTTATTTATAATATAATTTAAAATGACTATATTACTTATTTGCAAGCTGAGCCTTGATAGCCTCTGTAAGTGCAGGAACAATCTTATTAAGATCACCAACTACACCATAATCAGCTACATCAAAGATTGGAGCGTCCTCATCCTTGTTGATAGCAACAATGATGTCTGACTCTTCCATACCTGCTACATGCTGGATAGCACCTGAAATACCGATAGCGAAGTATACGTTTGGACGAACTGTCTTACCAGTCTGACCAACCTGAAGCTCCTTTGGCTTCCAGCCT
>ERZ780002.57-NODE-57-length-52422-cov-3.60798_pt1 | contig 52422 bp, 50 predicted proteins | sample MGYA00511947_ERZ780002 | MGnify/ENA primary metagenome ERZ780002 (study PRJEB29588, sample SAMEA2148558) | human gut metagenome | biome: human gut; feature: human-associated habitat; material: faeces | place: Denmark | collected 2008/2010 ... | reverse complement strand
AGCTAGAAGGTCTTTCCCGTAAGCCGTATGGCAAACGCAAAGTATGAGACAACAACCGTTAACATTGCAGCGGGAGATTATACATTCCGCGTTTCTACTTCCAAAGTAGCTTTTGACGGATTTATGCTGGCCTATACGGAAGCAGATGATGAAAAGCAGGAAAAACAGGTACTTTTAAAATCAATTGATAAAGATACAAAACTGAAACTGGAAGAATTCGATCCGAAGCAGCATTTTACACAGCCACCGGCACATTATACGGAAGCTTCGCTGGTAAAAACACTCGAAGAACTCGGAATCGGACGCCCAAGCACCTATTCCCCGACCATCACAACGATCATTGCCAGACGTTATATCACAAAGGAAAATAAGAACCTTTATGTGACAGAGATCGGTTCCGTTGTCAATTCCATTATGAAGGAATCTTTCCCGACTATTGTAGACGAACATTTTACTGCAAATATGGAATCTCTTTTAGACAGTGTTGCGGAAGGACATTTAAACTGGAAAACGGTTGTTGCGAATTTTTATCCGGATCTGGAAGAGGCTGTGGAGGCCGCGGAAAAAGATCTCGAAAAGATTACCATTGAAGATGAAGTGACGGATGAAATCTGTGAAGTGTGTGGCCGCAATATGGTAATCAAGTATGGACCGCATGGAAAGTTCCTGGCATGTCCGGGATTCCCGGAGTGCCGGAATACCAAGCCATATTATGAAAAGATTGGTGTCGCATGTCCGAAATGCGGAAAAGACGTGGTCATCAAAATGACACGCAAGGGCAGAAGATACTATGGATGCATTGATTATCCGGAATGTGATTTCATGAGCTGGGGACGCCCGGTAGAAAAGAAGTGTCCGCGCTGTGGAGGCTATATGGTGGAAAAGGGAAACAAGCTTGCATGTGCGGATGAACATTGCGGTTACACGGAAGCAAAAGAAAAAGAAACAGAATAGTCGTAAATTTTTTAAAAAATATTGAATTGTCTGATAAATAGTGCTACACTCATGGTATCTGTGATAAAGACAGGAGGAAAAACATGAGTGTTCAACTTCTAGACAAGACAAGAAAAATAAATAAACTGCTTCATAACAATAATTCGTCCAAGGTGGTATTTAACGATATCTGTGAAGTCCTGACGGGAATTCTTGATTCCAACAGCCTTGTAATAAGCAAGAAGGGAAAGGTTTTAGGTTCCAGTGTATGCAAAGGGGTTGAGGAACTGCAGGAACTGATCGTGGATGAAGTCGGCGGATATATTGATGCAGAACTCAATGAGCGTCTTCTGGGAATCCTTTCCACAAAAGAGAACGTAAATCTGGAAACGCTCGGATTCGGAGATGAATCCAAAAAGTACCGGGCCATCATTACCCCGATTGATATTGCCGGGGAGCGGCTGGGAACCTTATTTGAATACCGGTGCGAAACGGAATATGACATTGATGACATTATTCTGACAGAGTACGGAACAACGGTGGTAGGGCTGGAAATGATGCGTTCTGTAAACGAAGAGAGTGCAGAGGAAGCGAGAAAGGTTGCAATCGTAAAATCTGCGATCAGCACACTTTCTTTCTCGGAACTTGAGGCAATCACCCACATCTTTGATGAACTGGATGGCAATGAGGGAATTCTTGTTGCAAGCAGAATTGCGGATCGCGTGGGAATTACCCGTTCCGTGATTGTAAATGCACTTCGTAAGTTTGAGAGTGCGGGCGTGATCGAATCGCGTTCTTCCGGCATGAAAGGAACTTACATAAAGGTTGTCAATGACGTGGTTTTCGATGAACTTGCAGAACTGAAAAGAAAAAATGCAAAATAAAGGATGGAACCGAGCGGACAGCAAAAGGACTTGTATGTAAATATAAGTCCTTTTTTGTCATTTTATGTAAAAAACTACTTGTATTTTGCTTGATTTATACTATAATTAGTATGATACGATAATAGGGAATACTAGATAAGGAGGCACAAAATTGCTGAGTACAGATGCTTTCAATTATGTGAATGTTCTGGATAAAGCTGCCGATGCGAGCTGGAGCAGGGAGAACATTCTGACTAACAATATTGCAAATGTAAACACTCCGGGATATAAGAGAAAAGACTTAAATTTTGAAAATACATTAAAAACAGAACTGGGCCGCTGCAAGCATGAGTCCCTGGATTCGAAAATGAAAGACGTGGATCTTTCCAGACTGAATCCATCGGTTTATGTGGACAGTTCCAATTACTCCTATCGGCTGGATGGAAGTAATGTAGATATTGACACAGAAGAAGTGGAGCTGGCATCCGAACAGATCCGCTATCAGGGAATCACAGCCGGAATTAACGGACAGTTTGACCGTATGCGTTCCGTGATTAAGTAAGGGGGAAAGATAAATGGCTTTATTTCAGGCGTTTAATATCAGCGCGTCAGGCATGACCGCAGAACGGTTCCGTACCGATATCATTGCGGAGAACATTGCAAATGTAAATACAACATCAACAGAGAGCGGCGGTCCGTACCGACGCAAAATTGTAAATTTTGCAGAACGGAAAGTTACCCCGTTTTCCCAATATTATGCAACTGCATCGCAGAATCCGGCAATCGGAAACGGTGTAAAAGTAACTTCCGTAAAGGAAGATACGGAAACAGATTTCGTGAAAGAATATGATCCTTCCAATCCGGATGCGGATGCGGACGGATATGTATCTTATCCAAATGTAAACACGGTCACGGAAATGACCAATCTGATCGATTCTACCCGTGCATATGAGGCAAATGCGACTGCGTTTGATGCCACAAAGAGTATGGCAACCACGGGACTTTCCATAGGAAAACAATAATAAAAAGTAAGTTATACGAGAGAGGACAAAAGCATGGATATCACACAATTGTCTGGAGTTTCTTCTGACTATCTGAATACATTCGCAAAAAAAGAGGCACTTGTTCCGGGAGACGATGACAGTTTCAGCGCGGTGCTTTCAACAGCGATGAAATCAGTAGATGAAACCAATGACCTGCAAAATACTGCGGAGTCGGAAGAAGTACGGTTCGCACTTGGGGAAGCCGAAAATCCACATGATCTGCTGATTGCAGAGACGAAAGCAAATGTAGCATTGCAGTATACGGTTGCAGTGCGGGATAAACTGATTGACGGATACAAAGAGATTATGCAGATGTCAATCTAGTAAGTGAGGAACGAAAACATGCCAGAACAGTTACAGAAAATCCTTGACCGTGTGGTTGAGTGGTGGAAAAAATTTTCCAATAAACAAAGAATGCTGCTGATCAGCCTTACCGCAGTGGTGATCCTTGCGCTGGTGATACTGGGAGTTGTTGTATCAAGACCGAGTTATACAACACTGATTGACTGCCAGAACGCAAAAGAAGCCAGTCAGGTAAAAGATCTGTTAGACGGCGAAGGTGATATTGATTATAAGGTAACGGATACCACACATTTTGAAGTAAACAAAAAAGATGAGAACAAGGCAAACTGGCTTTTGGGATCCAATAATATTGATACAACGGGATTTGACCTGTCAGATCCGAACATCAAGGATTATATCGACGGAAGTTTTTCTACCACGGAGGCAGATAAACAGAAACTTGCCAAAAGCTATATGGAAGATAAACTGGAGAATGTGCTTGCTGCGAATGACCTGATTGATTCCGCAAAAGTTACACTGGATATTCCGGATGATGACGGTACACTGATCTCACGGATGCAGGAAAGTTCTGCCAGCGTTTCGCTTGCCCTGAATGGTTCTATGGATTCGGATCAGGCGTATTCGGTGGCGCGCCTTGTGGCAACCGCCCTTGGAAATGATTCGACAGACAAGATTACCATTCTGGATCAGAAGACATCCAAAATCTTGTTTTCGGGAGCAGACCAGGATGATGATGCCACGGTTGTTTCCGACAGTCTGGACATCAAAGACCGCATTAAGAATTCCGTGGTCAATGGTATCAAGGATGTAATGGTCAAGTCCGGTATGTATTCGGACGTGCAGGTTGCGCCGAACCTTGATATTGATATGTCCAAGGTGGAAAAGGCGGTTCACAATTATTCACACAATGATGGACAGGATCAGGGAGAAATGACAGAATTCAGTGTCAAAAGGTGGACAGGCTGCAACTCCGGGAACGGATTCCAATGATGATACGCCAACCTATGTGACACCGGATGGCGAGATTACAGAATCTTCCGTGTCGGATGTGGATAAAAAATATTCGCCGAATGAGGAAATTATAAAAACTATTTCAAACGGTGGAGCGATCAACTATGATAACAGTTCCATTGCCGTGACTGCCACACGCTGGGTTGTTTATGATGAGGACGAATTGAAAGATTCCGGGCAGCTGAAAGGGACAACGTTTGAAAAGTTTAAGAGCGCACACAGTGATCCGGTACAGGTGGATGCAACGCAGGATGAAATTGACCTTATCGCAAAAGCTACCGGAATTCAGTCTAGTGCAATTAAACTGGTCTGTTATGAAAGACCGCAGTTTGTGGAATCCCAGAAGAAGGGATTCGGACTCACCGACATTTTACAGATTCTGCTTGCGGTGCTGATTTTTGCGTTGCTGGGGTATGTTGTATTCCGCAGTACCAGAAAACAGAAAGTGGAAGAGCCGGAGCCGGAACTGTCTGTCGATGCCCTGCTGGCGGCTACTTCAGATAACGACGATGAAAATCTGGAAGATATCGGGTATTCGGAAAAATCAGAAACCCGGAAACTTATTGAAAAATTTGTGGATGAAAATCCGGATGCGGCAGCACTTCTGCTTCGCAACTGGTTAAATGATGATTGGGAGTAATTTATGAACAACGACTCATATACTGGAGTACAGAAAGCAGCGATTCTTTTGATTACGCTGGGACCGGAAAAGGCGGCAACCATTTTCAAACATTTAAAGGAAGATGAGATTGAAGAATTAACGCTGGAAATAGCGAATACAAGAAGCGTATCGCCACAGACCAAGGAGGAAGTGCTGGAAGAGTTTTATCAGGTATGCCTCGCACAGCAGTATATTGCGGAAGGCGGTATCGGATACGCAAAAGAACTTCTGGAAAAAGCACTCGGAAACGACAAGGCACAGGGAGTTATTGCAAAACTTACAGCATCTCTTCAGGTTCGTCCGTTCGAATTTATCCGAAAGACAGATCCGGCACAGCTGCTGAACTTTATACAGGATGAACATCCGCAGACGATTGCGATGATCCTTTCGTATCTGGCTCCGGCACAGGCGTCCCAGGTACTGGGAGCTCTGCCACCGGAAAAACAGGCTGATGTTGCAAAACGTATTGCAACTATGGATCGTACTTCTCCGGATGTGATCAAGGAGGTAGAACGCGTACTGGAGCGGAAACTTGCATCTCTTGTAAATCAGGATTACACCATCGTCGGTGGTATTGATGCAATTGTTGGCATTTTGAACAGTGTCGACCGTGGAACAGAGAAACATATTATGGAATCCCTGGAAATCGAAGAGCCGGAACTTGCAGACGAGATCCGCAAAAAGATGTTCGTGTTCGAGGATATTCTTCTGCTCGACGACCGTGCAATTCAGCGTGTGCTGCGTGATGTGGAAAATGCAGATCTGGAGCTTGCGCTTAAGAATACAACGGAAGAAGTACAGAATGTGATCTACAAGAACCTGTCAAAACGTCTGGCGGCAATGATCAAGGAGGATATGGACTTTATGGGTCCTGTTCGTATGAAGGATGTTGAGGAGGCACAGCAGAAGATTGTTGCTGTGATCCGTAAGCTCGAAGATGCCGGAGAGATTGTAATTTCACGTGGCGGAGGTGACGATATCGTTGTCTAATTTACTGAAACAATGTTATGTCGTCAGTTCGGGAACTGGTACAAGAATTATCAATTCCAATGACGGGGTACGCCAGAAATTAAAAGAACTGCAACAGGAACAGGCTCCGGAACAGGTAGATGTATCAGCAGAGGACGGACAGGAGAATGCACCGGCTGGTTTCTCACAGGGGATTCAGGCAAAAACCGTGCAGATTGATGTGGAAGCCCTGCGCAGGGAAGCACTTGAAAAGGCAGCTGTGGAGGCAGATGAAATTACTTCCACGGCAAAAGAAGATGCAGAACGTATCCGTGGGGAAGCGGAAGAAAAAGCCCGTACCCTGTATGAAGAACAAAAGAAACTCGGATACGAAGAGGGTGCCAGATGCCGGGAAGAAGAATTAAACAGGGAACATGAGAAGGCGATGGAGTCTCTTCATGCACAGAAAAAACAACTGGAAGAACAGTATCATGAAAAAATGTCGGTGATGGAAAAAGACATTGTGGACGCTGTGATTCAGGTATTTGATAAAGTGTTTAAGATTCAGTTTGAAGAGAAACGTGAACTTTTACTTCAGCTGGTAAATGGAGCATTACTTGACATTGACCCGGGAGATAAAATACGGATTCACACGAACCGGAGCGATGAGGAAATCCTCAAAGAACATCTTGCACAGATGCAGGATATTGTAGGAAAAGATGTTGCCATTGAATTTATAAAGGATAATAAATTATCGGATGGACAGTGCAAAATAGAAACACCGTATGGCGTGGTTGACTGTGGGGTGGACACACAGTTGTCTGCACTGCTGAAGGATATACGTTCACTGGTATAAACGGGAGACAAATTTGGTTAAAGAAGCGGAAAAGTATTTACAGCTGATGGATCGCCAGTATTATAAGAGTTATGGAAAAGTAGTCAAGGTAGTAGGTCTTACCATTGAATCTGTCGGACCAAAGGCACGTATGGGAGATTTGTGTAAAATTTACCCGAACGAGATGGAAGAGGAATATGTTATCGCGGAAGTGGTCGGTTTTCAGGATTCCAGACTGATCCTGATGCCGGTTGACAGCGTGGAAGGGGTTGGAACCGGATGCATTGTGGAAAATACCGGACATCCCCTGTCGGTTTTGGTTGGAGAAGAACTGCTTGGGCATACGCTGGATGGAATCGGACGCATGACGGATGGAACGGAAGAAATTCACGGTTCGTATTATCCGCTGGAAAATACGCCACCGGATCCGATGGATCGCCGGATTATCAGCGAGGTACTGCCGCTTGGTGTAAAAGCGGTGGACGGACTGATTACGGTTGGAAAAGGACAGCGTATCGGTGTGTTTGCCGGTTCCGGTGTCGGGAAAAGTACCCTGCTTGGCATGTTTGCAAGAAATACGAAGGCAGACATCAATGTAATCGCACTGATCGGCGAGCGCGGCAGGGAGGTCCGGGAATTTATTGAACGTGACCTTGGTCCGGAGGGAATGGCACGGTCCGTTGTCGTGGTCGCAACGTCAGATAAACCGGCACTGATCCGTAATAAGTGTGCAAAGACAGCAACGGCTGTGGCGGAATATTTCCGTGATCAGGGAAAAGATGTACTGCTTATGATGGATTCCATGACACGATTTTCCCAGGCACAAAGAGAAATCGGACTTGCATCCGGGGAACCACCGGGTACCAGAGGGTATCCGCCGAGTGTGTACGCACAGATGCCAAAACTTCTGGAACGTGCCGGTACAAATGAAAAAGGATCGATCACCGGACTATATACGGTTCTGGTAGATGGAGATGATTTTAATGAGCCAATCACGGATACGGCGCGGGGCATTCTGGATGGACATATTGTTCTCGACCGTAAGCTGGGACATAAAAATCATTATCCGGCAATTGATATTTTACAGAGTATTTCCCGTGTTATGAATTCCATCGTAACAAAGGAACATAAGGCACTTGCCGGAAAATTAAAACAGGTGCTTGCCACATACAGTGAAGCAGAGGATCTGATTAATATCGGAGCCTACAAAAACGGATCGAATCCGGATATTGATTATGCAATCCGAAAGAATAAAGAAGTAAATGAATTTCTGTGTCAGGATACGGAAGAAAAGTTTGCTTTTGATGAAGAAGTGGAACTCTTAAAAAAGGTGTTTGACGACTGATCAATGGACAGAGGTTTTAAATGGCAAAATTTGTTTATCGTATGCAGAACATACTGAACATTAAACAGAAACTGGAGACACAGGCGAAAATGACATACAGCCTGGCAAACCAGAAATATCTGGAGCAGCAGAAGATTCTGCAGGAATATATGGTGCGCAGAGTCGGATATGAGCAGCACTGGAAGAAACTGATGCAGGGAAATTTAAATCTGCAGGAAGTCGAACATGCGCGGGCAGATGTAAATGCCATGAAAACGATTGTCAGACGACAGATGGTAGAAGTCCACAAGGCGGAAAAAGAACTGGAAGATGCCAGAAACCGCTTAAAAACCGTGATGCAGGAACGAAAGGTTCAGGAAAAATTGAGGGAAAAGGCATTTGAAGAATTTAAGCAGGAACTTGCAGAAGCAGAAACGAAAGAAATCGATGAACTTGTAAGTTATACCTATAACAAGGGTGAACAGGGAGAATGATATGGCAGACGAAAGAAACCTTGTCGACGAGGAAGACGCGGTAAAGGAAAACAGCACAAAAAATCGAAGAGAAAAGAAAAAACGGGAAAAGAAAGAAAAAAAAGAAAAAAAGAATGCCAAAGGAAACGCACCGGAACCGGAAGAAGATGAGGATGAAAAGGGAGGCGGCAGGCTGATTCTTGTCCTGACAACCATTTTAATCATTGCGATATGGATGGGAATTATAGGAATTCTGATTAAAACCGATGTCGGAGGATTTGGATCAACGGTGTTATATCCGCTTTTGAAAGATGTCCCTTATGTTAATAAAATCCTCCCACAGCCGGAAGAAACGGTGGAGCAGACCGAGGGCACAGAGCATCAGTATGGGTCTTTAAGCGAGGCCATCAGCCAGATTAAAGAACTGGAAAAAGAACTCGATGAAGCCAGCAGTACAAATAAAAATGACAAAAAAAAGATCAAGGATCTGAAGGCACAGATCAAGGATCTTTCAAAATACAAAGAGGATGAGGCTGCCTTTGAAAAGGAGAAGGAAAAATACTACGAGGAGGTTGTTTTTTCCGATCAGGCACCCGATATACAGCAGTATAAGACATATTATGAGAGCATTGATCCAGAAAATGCCGAAGTCTTATACAAACAAGTGGTTGAACAGATTACCTACGATAGTCAGGTTGAAGATTACGCAAAGACATATTCCAACATGAAGCCTCAGGAGGCGGCCAGCATCTTTGATACGATGACGGACAATCTGGGGCTTGTGGCTGACATTCTCATGAATATGGGAACACAGCAGAGGGCGGATATTCTTGGCAAGATGGATGCAACGACTGCGGCGAAGCTGACAGAGATCATGGAACCTACCAAGAAAAAGTAGGAAATCTGTAAATAACAGAAAGGAGGAACGTGTTTGACAAGTGCAAATGTATTTAATTTGAATTCTGTAAAGCAGGGTCAGGTATTAAATGCAAATGCTGCAAAAGGCAGATCAAAAGCTGAAAATCCGGATGCGGCAGGCGTGTTTGCTTCACTGATGGGCAGTAACTACTCTACAAATTTTAATATGCCGTCCGTGGATACAAAAATAAACAACAATGTATTACAGCAGACAAATGCGGCAGATAATTACGACCGGTATCAGTATCAGGATAATACCATCCGTCAGGCAGCCGGAGATGTTGTCACAGACGTGATTGGCAATTCGACAGATACTCTGGATCAGTTCCAGGGCGATGTTGTCAGGACGGTGGCCGAACAATTGGGTGTTTCGGAAGATTCTGTAAAAGATATGATGGAGTCGCTGGGACTTACAGCTTTTGATCTCCTGAATCCGGAAAATCTTGCACAGCTTGCAATGCAGCTGACAGGAGAAACTTCTCCAATGGATTTACTGATGAATGACCAGTTTCAGGGGCTGATGCAGCAAATGGACCAGCTGGGAGGGCAGCTTGCAAATGAACTAAATCTTCAGCCGGCACAGATGGAGGAACTGATTGCGCAGATGGATATTCTGCAGACACCGGAAACTTTGACCGATGAAGAAATGCAGGTATTGACCGATGTGGCAGGACAGCAGACAACAGCAGATACTGTTTCGGCAGATGTGATGCCGGAGCTTGCACAGACTGATGAGGTACAGCCGATGGATAAACAGGCGGATGTATTTCAGAAAGAACCAAAATCGGATGAAGTACGTACACAGCAGCCACAGACAAAGCAGACAGCAGAACAACAGACGATGGAACAGCAGACGGATGCCGGAGATGCAGATTCGCAGACAGGGGATCAGGTGAAGTCGGCGCAGCCGGAAAAAATGACGGCAGACCAGACCAGCTCTGATGTGGCAAAGACACAGACTGCCATGCAGATGCAGGATACCGCCGGGGTACAGACGATGGCGCATGCGGCGGATGTAACATCCGAGACATCGTATATTTCTGTGGATACCATGGATTTGCTGGAACAGGTGGCAGAGCAGATCCGTGTGAATGTTTCGCAAGGAACTTCATCGATGGAGATGCAGCTGAATCCGGAAAATCTCGGGAAAGTGTATGTAAATATTTCTTCGAAAGAAGGCATGATCCATGCACAGCTGGCAGCTTCTAATGAAGCAGTCCGCGCAGCCCTTGAAACGCAGGTGGCAGATCTGCGGCAGAATTTAAATCAGGCAGGTGTCAAAGTCGACGCCGTAGAAGTAACCGTTGCTTCTCATGAATTCGAAAAGAATCTGGAACAGAACCAGGAGAGTGAAAAGCAGCAGGGAGAAAGACAGCAGGAGCAGTCCGGAGGCAGAAGAAGAAACTTAAATCTGTCCTCACTGGATGGATTGTCAGGACTGATGACAGAAGAAGAAACTCTTGCAGCACAAATGATGCGGGAGAATGGAAATTCCATGGATGTAACCGCATAGAAAGGAGAAAAAATGGCAGATACGACAACTTCCGCACTGAATTGGGCAACTGTGGAAAACGGAAAAGTAAAAACGACAACATCGAAAAAAAGCGATGAGTCCAACAACGGAACCATGGGATATGATCAGTTCCTTACATTACTTTGTGCGGAAATGCAGTACCAGGACCCGCTCGAGCCTACCAGCAATACCGAATATGTGGCACAGCTTGCAACGTTCTCACAGTTAGAGGCAATGCTTGGCATGCAGGATACACAGAAAAACGAGATGGCAAACAATCTGGTTGGAAAATATGTAATCTTAAAGGTTTCGGACGAAACAACCGGAAAAACTTCTTATGTGGACGGTAAAGTAGATTATGTCATGTATCAGGAAGACGGATCACAGATGCTCAGTGTCAACAATAAGCTGTATTCCATCGATACGCTTGATACGGTGGCCGACAGTGATTACTATGAAGCGATTGGTTATGCCAAGACCATTTCAAACATGCTGGCACAGCTTCCGGATATTGAAAATATTACGACCAAGTATTCCGGTGCGATAGAACAGATCCGTAAGGTATACGATGGCATGACGGATTATCAGAAGAGCTTTGTAAGTGAGTCTGATCTTGCAAAACTGAAGAAGTATGAGCAGAAGATCAAAGATCTGGGTGGAGATACCTCAGACGATACAAAGACGGATGATACCAAAACAGATACGGATACGAAAACCGATGATACCAAGACTGATACGGATACCAAGACCGATGACACAAAAACGGATGACTCGAAGACAGAGAATGGTTCCGATCAGAAGAGTGACGAGACAACAGGTGCATAGGAAAGGGGAGAAAAAAGATGAACCCGATCAGCAAACAGTTTTCGTCGATCGAACAGGTAACCGGTCAGTATTTAAAACAGAAAAACGTAACCAGTCCGTCAAAGACGTCGGATGTTTCATTCGAAGATGTCTTACGGCAACAGCAACAGTTAAAGTTTTCAAAGCATGCCTCGCAGCGGTTAGAAAGCAGAAATATCAGCTTATCCGAGGAACAGAATGCCAGACTTGAAGACGGAGTGGAACAGGCATATGCCAAGGGAATTAAGGATTCTCTGGTTTTGGTGGATTCACTTGCTTTTATTGTGAATGTGCCCAGTAAAACCGTTGTTACCGCAATGGATCAGACGGAAACACAATCAAATACTTTTACAAATATAGATGGCGCAGTTATTATGTAACCGGACCTTATGGAAGTTACAGGAATCCCGACTGACAGAAGGATTTCAAAACCATATTGCCATCTAAGGAGGTCAATGTACTATGATGAGATCATTATTCTCTGCTGTGTCAGGTCTTAAGACACACCAGACGAGAATGGATGTAATTGGTAACAATATTGCCAATGTAAATACCGAAGCGTTCAAAGCTTCCAGCGTAAGATTCAGTGAACTGATGTACCAGACAATGTCCACCGCATCCGGTGGGGATGCGTCAACCGGTACGGGTGGTGTCAATGCCAAGCAGGTTGGTCTTGGTGTAAGCACGGCATCTACCATGATCAATATTACCGGGGCAGGTTCTTCCGAGACAACCGGATACCCGTTTGATTTAAAACTCAGCGACAGCCAGACCACAAACTTCTTTATTGTCAGCGATGGAACAAATACCATGTTTACCCGTGCAGGTTCGTTCTATGTAGATGGAAACGGCTACCTGTGTATGAGTTCTACCGGATATACGGTACAGGGATGGCAGGTAGACAAAACGACAGGTGAGATCCACAAAGATACGGTTTCTCCCCTGCAGGTGATGTCACCGTCCAACACGACATCCGCTCCGGAGGCAACGACAGAGGCTCATGTGCATGGAATTCTGGATAAGGAAGATACCGATGTCACCGGAAAAGACGGCTATGTTATGACTCTTGGATTTTATGATGATCTGGGATATTCCTATACGGCTAAGTTTGCGGTATCGACACCGAAGACAACTCAGGGATTAGGCACTGGAAATAATTATTTTATCAGTTTAACGGATATTATTGATTCGAAGGGAAATTCTATTGTCACAAAAGACGAAAATGGAAATGCAATAAAAGACGAAGCTGGTAAGCGTAAGATGCTTGATTCGATCTGGGGAGATGACGGGAAACAGGATGATACGAATGGACCGAAGGGCTATTATATGAAATATGATTCCAATAAGGGTACATTTGTAAGTATTGGCGATGGTTCGAATACAACAGCTGGTACGAAGGCTGTAACGGCGAAATCCTTAAAACTTTCTGCCCTGGGAACACAGTATACAACAAATAATGCAGACGGAACGACACAAAAATCCAATTTTAAGGACATCAATGTAGATTTTTCCACTTCCACCAATGTAGGCCATGGCGGAAAGTCAACACTGAAAGTAGAAAAAGGAACTTCTGTTGGAAAAGAAACCGGTAAGAAGAATGGTGCAATGATCGGACTTGCTGTAGACCAGAGCGGTAAGATTTATGCAAGCTATGACAATGGTAACAACGAACTTCTCGGACAGATCGCAGTGGCACAGTTTGCCAATGCTTCCGGTCTTGAAAAAATTGGTGATAACTGCTATCAGACAACCTTAAACTCCGGCGAGTTTGACGGTGTAGGTGTAGCCGTGGATGCGGATGGAAGCAAGATCAATTCCGGACAGCTGGAAATGTCAAACGTTGACCTTTCCGGACAGTTTACCGATATGATCATTACGCAGCGTGGATTTCAGGCAAATTCGCGTGTTATCACAGTTTCCGATACATTACTGGAAGAATTAATCAACTTAAAGAGATAGTTTGAAAAAATAGTTGGGAAATGGTTTTTTGACTGTTTCTCAACATTTTTTTGTGATTTTACACCCTTTTTAACAAAAAGGAAGTAGACAAGAGAGAGAAAGTTTAGTAAAATCATATAAAAGGGTATTTTGATGGATTTTGTCGGAAGATCCATCGGAATTCCTAATTTTAGAAAATGGAAGGTGTAGTTCATGGATATAGCATCACTGCTTTCAATTATCGGCGGAATTGCCATGGTTATCTTTGGCGTCCTCAGTAGTAACAGTTTTGACATCACTGCGATGCAGATGTACATTGATCCGGCATCTGTTGTCATTACGTTTGGTGGATCTATCTGTAGTACGATTGGGTGTTTCAAGCTTGCAGATGGAATCAACGGATTCAAGTCAATTTCACTCCCGTTCAAGGATAAAACATATGATCCGTCACAGACCATCCGGACAATTATTGACATGTCAAATGTCGGAAGAAAAGAAGGTTTGCTTGCACTTGAAGAAGCTGCAAACGGAATTGAAGACGAATTCCTGAAAAAAGGAATCATGCTTGTAGTAGATGGCACCGATCCGGAGCTGGTTCGTGGGATTCTGGAAACGGATATGGTGTGTCTGGAAACCCGTCACAAGGATGTGATTAAGTTTTGGGAAAAATGGGGCGAGATGGGTCCTGCCTGGGGTATGATTGGTACCCTGCTCGGACTGATCGCCATGTTAAATAAACTTTCCGATCCGTCTGCGATCGGACCACAGATGTCTGTAGCACTGGTTACGACACTGTACGGTTCCCTGATTGCAAACTGGTTATGTGCCCCGATTGCCGGAAAACTTTCCGTAAACAATGATATGGAAGTGGTAAACCGTCAGATCACCATTGAAGGTTTGCTGTCCATTCAGGCAGGAGAAAATCCACGCGTTATTGAGGAAAAATTAAAGTCATTCCTTTCACCGACTGTAAGAGAGGGTGTTCTTGAAAACGGCGGAGGAGGTGAAGAGTAGTGGCAAAAAAGAAACAGGAGGATCCGCCAAAAGGAGCGCCGGCATGGATGAATACTTTCTCGGATCTGATGAATCTTTTGCTCTGCTTCTTCGTACTATTGTTTTCCATGTCGACAGTAGATACTGACAAGTTAGAGGCAGTTGTTGCATCACTGCAGAACGCCATCAGCATCCTTCCGACCGGCGGCACAAGCATTGGAGAGGGAGAGATGATCTCTGCCGGTGTCCGCCAGCTGGAATTTCTGGATTCTTACTACAATGAGATGGCAAATTCCAAAGCAGAGAATACCGATGAGCAGACAGATGGCAAACTGTCTGCACAGGAACAGTACGAGCAGCAGCAACTTGCGGAATCTGAAAAGATGGCAGATGAAATCCAACAGGAACTTGATAATTCACAGCTGTCCGGAAAGGTGGATGTGGATTTCAATGCAGAGTATGTAAAACTGAATCTGAATGGTTCCATTTTGTTTGCATCCGGTAAGGCTGATCTCGTTAAACAGGCAGTCCCGATTGTAAACAAGCTTGGAAAGATTCTTGAAAAATATAACAGGAATGTGATAGAAGTAGAAGGACATACCGATAATGTTCCGATCCGCTATTCTGCAAAATATGAAAATAACGAGGTTCTTTCGGTGTACCGTGCACTTGCTGTCACGGATCAGCTCAGAAAAAACAAAAACTTAAATCCCAAGTACATTAAGTTTGCGGGAAGAGGAGATTACATACCGGTTGCTGACAACAGTACCGCAGAGGGACGTGCGCAGAACCGGCGCGTAGAAATAAAAATTTATAACTCATTCAATTCAAATGTGAAAGAAAATAACTAAGAGGAGTAAGCAATGAAGAAGAATTTAATTTCAGTCGTAATTCTGGCACTTGTGTTTGCAAATTTTGTTTTGACAGCACTTTTGATGTTTTCGGTATTACCGGAGACAAAAAAAGCAAATACACTGATCGAAAAAGTGTGTTCCGCAATTGATCTGGATTTAAACAGTGGTGCGGCTACCGGAACCAGCAATATTTCCATTGATGATCAGGAAATTTATAAAGTCAGCGAAGGGGAAGACCTGACAACAAACCTTGCAGAAGGAAAAGACGGAAAGACTCATTATGCAGTACTGAATGTATCACTTGTTCTGAACAAGAAGAGCGACAATTACAAGAAATACACACAGGATTTCCTGACAAATCAGGATGATACAATCAAAAATGATATTATCAAAGTGGTAAGTGGATATACATTTGAGCAGTTTAACCAGAATTCAGATGCAATTAAGGACACGATCCTTGAAGATATGCAGAATTTATTCGGCAAAGATTATGTGATCGGAGTAAACTTCTCCAAACTGACAGCACAATAGGATTTTACAGGTGGTGAAAAACTGATGGGTGACGTATTATCCCAAAATGAGATAGACAACTTGCTGGCAGCACTTAGTACCGGTGAGCTGGATGTGGATGAAATAAAAGACAATAATGAAAAAAAGGTAAAAGAGTACGATTTTGCCCGTCCTTCCAAATTTTCCAAGGAACATCTGCGTACCATGGAAATGATATTTGAACATTATGGCAGACTTTTATCTACGAATCTGCCCGTATATTTACGGAAAAATGTTCAGGTAGAGGTGGTGAATTCAGAAGCGGTTACGTATTCTGAATTTTCCAATGCATTGTCAAATCCGGTTCTTCTTGGAATTGTGAATTTTGCACCCCTCAAGGGAAATATTATTTTGGAAATGGCATCAAATCTGGGGTATGCGATAGTTGACCGTATGCTTGGCGGCAGGGGAGATCCTATGGACAAAGTCCGTGAGTTCTCAGAAATTGAACTTCTGATTATCGAGCGGATTATGATTGTGTGCGTCAACCTTTTACGGGAACCATGGGAAAACGTGGCAGATATTCATCCCCGGTTAGAGAGAATTGAAACCAATTCCCAGTATGCACAGATTATTTCCCCAAGTGAAATGATTGCGATTGTGACAATAAACCTAAAGATCGGGGAAGTGGAAGGCCTGATGAATGTCTGTCTTCCGTACCTGACTCTTGAGGATGTGATTGATAAGCTGAATACGAAGTACTGGTATTCAAATCTGCAGAATCAGGACAATACCGATTACACGGAATCTATTGAAACCCTGATTCGGCGCGCACAGATACCGGTCAAGGCTGTTCTTGGAAACAGTATGATATCGGTAAATGATTTTGCCATGCTGCAGCCGGGAGATATTATCCGGCTGGATCGCAAGGTGGAGGATGAATTGGATATTTATGTTGGAAATATTCGGAAATTTACTGCACTTCCCGGATCATCGGGGGATAAATATGCAGTCAGGGTCACTTCGGTGATCAGAGAGGAGCAATAAACTATGGATGGAGTATTATCGCAGGAAGAAATTAACGCACTGCTGAATGAACCTGGAGCAGAAGCGAGTGATTCTGCGGAAAATGAACTGTCTGATGCACAAAAAGACGCGATCGGAGAGATTGCCAATATAAGTATGGGAACTGCGGCGACAACGTTGTTTTCGCTCGTTAACCATAAGGTGGAAATTTCAACTCCGGTTGTTTCTTACGGCACATGGGATGACATTGTACAGGAGTATGAAAAACCCTGTGTGTTTATCCGGATTGCATATACCGTAGGACTGGATGGAAGCAATATTCTTGTCCTGAGGGAACATGATGTAAAAGTCATCACGGATCTGATGATGGGAGGAGATGGAACCAATACAGATGGCGAACTTGGCGAATTGCATTTGTCCGCAATCAGTGAAGCTATGAACCAGATGATGGGTTCTGCGGCAACTTCCCTTTCTTCCATGTTAAACCGCAAGATTGATATCAGCCCGCCAAATGCAACGGTGATTAATCTGCAGGAAGACATCGATGAAGCGGAGATTGATTCCTTCCTTACCGGAAAGTTTGTTAAGATCTCTTTCCATATGGAAATCGGGGATCTGGTTGACAGTACAATTATGCAGCTGTATCCGATTTCATTTGCAAAGGATATGTGTGATGGAGTGGCAAAAACGATGGAAATGGACAGTCAGAGTGTGACGGCCGATTCCTCAGCAGCAAATTCCGGCAATCCGGCAGGGGCACAGCCAGCAGCTGCATCTGCCGCAGCACAGCAGTCACAGCAGATGGCTTCACAGAATACAGCACAAATGGGGCAGCCGATGGGGCAGCCGATGGGACAGACGATGATGGGAAATACTATGATGAATCAGAACATGGGACAGCCGGTTAATGTTCAGCCGGCACAATTTAGCGCATTTGCGGGTGGAAACCTTGGAAATTACCAGCCGGAAAATATTGATCTGATTATGGATGTTCCGCTTCAGGTGACAGTTGAGCTTGGAAGGACAACAAAATCCATTTCAGATATTCTGGATCTGGGACCGGGAAAAATTATTGAGTTGAATAAACTGGCAGGCGAGCCGATTGATGTGCTTGTCAATGGAAAATATGTCGCAAAGGGCGAAGTTGTCGTCATTGAAGAAAGTTTCGGTGTTCGAATCACGGAAATTGTCAATGCTTCAAGAACAGGCGGAAAGTAGAAACAGACATGACAAATGTGTTACTGACAGGTTCTCTGGAAAGCTTTATACAACTTTTGGGTGCACTGTTTATTTTTGCTGTTGTTCTGGCTGCTACATATCTTACCACCAGATGGATGGGAGGTATGCAGCGTGGACGCCAGAATAATAAGAATCTGCATGTGATAGAGACAATCAGTGTCGGCAATAACAAGATGATCAGTATTGTGGAAGTCGGCAGTGTCTATCTGGTTGTTTCTGTTGGAAAAGAGGAAGTACATCTTCTGGCACAGCTTAAGAGGGATCAATTAAAAGATTTCTCTTTTGAGCTGGAACAGAGTGGGAAAAAGCAGGATTCTTTTGCGGAAATTCTCAACCAGTTAAAAGACAAGTTACCAAAGAAGCAAGGATAAAGATGAGCAAAGGGAAAAAGATATACTGCATTGCAAGTTTTGCGTTTGCGTGTGCGGTTTTAATACTTACAATTACATTATGCATGATGCATCCGGGACGTGTCTATGCAAGTTCCATGGACCCGGACAGTATTACAAAGATTACACAGAAAGATACACAGGGAGCAGATCATAATACAGACAATGCCAATGGATTGTCAATTACATATAACAATGATTCCGGATCGGTTTCCACACCGATCAAGATGCTTCTGGTGTTGACAATTCTATCACTTGCACCATCGATTCTGATTATGATGACTTCGTTTACACGAATTATCATTGTACTTCATTTCCTTAGGACTGCGATCGGAACGCAGACGACACCACCCAATCAGGTTTTGATCGGTCTGGCATTGTTTCTGACATTTTTTATCATGTGGCCAACGTTCCAGCAGATCAACAAAGAGGCAATTCAGCCGCTCGATAAGGGAGAAATCACACAGTCGGAATTTTTTGAAAAAGCAGAAGGGCCGATTCGTGAATTTATGATCAAAGATGCAAAGATCCAGATAAGGGATGTGAATCTTTTTGCGGAGATTTCCGGAGAAACGTATAAAGATACAAAGGAATTGTCGGATGTTCCGTTTACCACACTGGTTCCGGCATTCATTCTGAGCGAGCTTCGGAAAGCATTCATTATGGGATTTTTAATTTATATTCCGTTTATTGTAATTGATATGGTGGTGTCATCCGTACTGATGTCCATGGGTATGATGATGCTTCCTCCGACAACCATTTCGTTGCCGTTTAAGATTTTGTTGTTTGTTCTGGCGGATGGATGGGATCTTGTCATAAAATCCCTCGTCCAGACATTTTATTAGGAGGATACCGTATGATTTCACAGGGTGCAGTTCTTGATATTGCAAGAGATGCAATTTATACCATTCTGATCACGTCGGCACCGCTGCTTCTGGTTTCTCTGGTGGTTGGTCTGATTATCAGTATTTTTCAGACGGTTACATCCATTCAGGAGCAGACACTTACGTTTGTTCCAAAGATTATTGCGGTATTTGCTGCAATGATCCTTTGCGGCTCTTGGATGTTAAATAACATGACCGAACTGGTGGAGCGTCTGTGGTCGAATTTCAGTACCTATCTGAGTATGTGATTTGATAAAAAGATATGGTTAATTATGTATTTACACTTGAAAATTTTGAATATTTTCTGCTGATTCTGGTAAGAGTTACCTGTTTTGTGTATGTGGCCCCGTTATTGGGGCAGCAGGGAATTCCCAATCAGATTAAAATCGGATTTTCATTTTTTGTCTCATTGCTTTTATACAATGTAGTAGATCGGCCGGAGCTGACATACGCAAGTGTTGTCGGGTATGCGGTAGTTGTGATCAAAGAGGGAATTACGGGACTGCTGATTGGGTATGCGGCAAGCATCTGTAATTCCATTGTTTTGTTTGCAGGAAATATTATAGATATGGATATTGGTCTGTCCATGTCTACCGAATTTAATCAGGACATGGGAACAGAAACCACACTGACAGGAAATCTGTATTATTATCTGGTTCTGCTTCTTTTGATTACATCTGATTTTTATACCTATCTGGTACGTGCGGTTACGGATTCTTTTTCCGTAATTCCGATTGCCCACCAGAAATTTGCATGGGATCATCTGTTATCTGCAATCACACGCTATATGGGAGATTCATTCATCATAGGGTTTCGGATTTTTCTTCCGTTTTTTGCCTGTATTATGGTTTTGAACTGTGTACTTGGAATTATGGCACGTGTGGCACCGCAGATGAATATGTTTTCGATCGGTATGCAGTTGAAGATTCTGGTTGGATTTGTTGTTTTGTATCTGATCGTGTTCCTGTTGCCGAATGTGGCAAATTATATTTTTGATGAAATAAAGACGATGGTGAAGCTTGTTGCAGAAGGTTTGTATTGACGAAAAAAATCAGAATCGAATATTGCATTATAATCTGCAATGGTTTGCAAAAGACGGCGAAGGCGGCGAGAAGACAGAACCTGCAACCGCCAAGAAATTAAAAGATGCCAGAGATGAAGGTAAGGTTGCAAAAAGCCGCGAACTGAATTCGGCATTTGATCTGATTGTTTTGTTTCTCTGCCTGAAAATTTTTGTTTCCTTTGTAGGAGGAAAATTCATAGATATTTTTTCTTACATCTATGAAAATATGCCGGATTTTGTTAAAATAAATGAGGGCGGATTGTCCGTGCAGGCGGCAGCAGGCCTGATTGCCTCCGTTACTTTAAAAAGCCTGATCATTATGCTTCCGTTTATGGCGTTTGGGTTTGTTGTTACGCTTCTGGTCAGCATTGTGCAGGTAGGATGGAAAGTTTCCACAAAACCAATGAAACCGGAACTTTCCAAGCTGAATCCATTGAACGGATTCAAACGTATCTTTTCGAAAGATTCGCTCTTTGAACTGGTGAAATCCATTTTAAAGATTGTGATTATCATATATATCGCGTATACTTCCATAAAAGATAATGCAAATGATCTGTTTGCGTTGTATGATCTGGGACTGAATCAGGCGGTTGCGCTTGTGGGGACTCTGATTATCAATACGGGAATAAAAATCAGTATTGTTTATCTTGTGATTGGTCTGGCTGACTTTATCTATCAGAAACATAAGTTTAATGAAGATATGAAGATGACCAAGCAGGAAGTAAAAGATGAATACAAAAATACAGAGGGAGATCCGCAGATCAAAGGACGGCAGCGCCGTAAAATGCAGGAGGTATCCCAGAAGCGAATGATGCAGGATGTTCCCAAGGCGGATGTAGTCATCACGAACCCGACGCATTTTGCCGTAGCATTGAAATACGAGGCAAAAGTCAGTTCTGCCCCGGTTGTCCTTGCAAAAGGAGAAGATTACCTTGCGCAAAAGATTAAGGAAGTGGCGAGGGAGAATAAAATTGAAATTGTTGAAAATAAGCCTCTGGCACGTATGCTCTATCACAATGTTGATGTGGGAGCAGAAATTCCGCCGGAGCTTTACCAGGCTGTGGCAGAAGTTCTTGCTGCCGTATACAAGGCCAAAAATATACAGTAGTGCAGTTATACAACAAACAGGTGCGAAAGGAGGTTGTGCAGGATGCTGAAGAAAGCGGATATCGGTGTAGGTTTATATCTTTTGGCGGCAGTAGTTTTCTTCATTGTTCCAATTCCATCTGTATTGCTGGATGTGATGCTTGCATTTAACATTTCCATCGCCTTAATCATTGTATTTAATGTATTGTTTGTTCGGGAAGTACTGGATATGTCTTTCTTCCCGACATTACTTTTGTTTACGACTATTTTTCGAATTTCTCTGAACGTATCTTCCACCCGTCTGATTCTTCTGACGGGAGATCCTGGTAACGTTGTTAAGACATTCGGTTCGTTCGTCGGCGGAGGAAATATGGTGGTCGGTTCCATTGTATTTATTGTCCTCGTATTGATTCAGTTTATTGTTATCAATAAAGGTTCGGAACGTGTATCCGAAGTAACCGCCAGATTTACACTCGATGCCATGCCTGGTAAACAGATGGCGATTGATGCGGACTTAAATACCGGTGCGATCACCGATGCGGAGGCAAAGGAACGACGGGAAAAGATTCAGAGAGAATCTAGTTTCTTCGGCGCGATGGATGGTGCCACAAAGTATGTAAAGGGAGATGCTACGGCAGGTCTGGTCATCACCTTTATTAACCTGATCGGCGGAACTATTATGGGAGTTATGAATCAGGGACTTGGATTTGCAGATGCCATCCAGCAGTATGGTCTGCTGACCATCGGTGATGGTCTGGTGTCCCAGATTCCGTCTCTTCTGATTTCTCTTGCAACCGGTATACTTGTTACCAAGGGATCAAACGAGGCAGACTTTTCCGGAATTCTGGTCAAGCAGCTTTTTGGAATTCCGAGGGTACTTTATATTGTAGGTTCCGTGCTGGTTTTCCTCGGAATTTTTACTCCGTTAAATCCGGTTTTATTTATTGCACTTGGTCTGGTGTTTATCATCGCCGGCAAAAATATCAGCAAGAATATCGGCGAAGAAAATATTGAGGAAGAAGTACAGCAGGCGGAGACGGAGGCGGAAGAGATCCGGAAACCGGAGAATGTGGTTTCCCTGCTTCAGGTCGATCCGATCGAACTCGAATTCGGATATGGTATTATTCCGCTGGCAGATGTAAACCAGGGTGGAGATCTTCTGGATCGTGTGGTAATGATCCGGCGGCAGATTGCACTGGAACTTGGTACGGTTGTTCCGATTATCCGTCTGAGGGATAATATCCAGTTAAATCCGAATCAGTATATTATCAAGATCAAAGGCGTACAGGTAACGGAAGGAGAAATCCTTTTTGACCATTATATGGCAATGAATCCGGGATATGTGGAGGAAGAAATTACGGGTATTCCTACATTTGAACCGTCTTTCCATCTTCCGGCCATCTGGATTACGGAAGCACAGAGGGAACGTGCAGAGAGTCTTGGATATACGGTAGTTGATGCACCGTCTATCATTGCGACGCATTTGACAGAAGTAATCCGAAGCCACATCGCAGAGCTTCTGACCAGACAGGATGTACAAAACCTGGTCAACAACTTAAAAGAATCCAATCCGGTTCTTGTGGACGAACTCACGCCGAAACTTCTTGGCCTTGGAGAGATTCAGAAAGTACTGCAGAATCTTTTGCGGGAAGGCATTTCGATCCGGGATCTTTTGTCTATTTTCGAATCGCTGGCAGACCATGCACAGACATCGAGGGATACGGATGTGCTGACGGAATATGTAAGACAGAGCCTGAAGCGGGCAATCTCAAGCAAATATTTTCCGTCGAACGAAACGACTAGTGTCATTACGCTCGATCCGAAAGTGGAACAGGAGATCATGTCTTCGGTCAAGCAGACAGAGCAGGGTGCATATCTGACGATGAACCCGGAGAAAACAAAAGCAATTATGGATTCCGTGCGGACAGAAACCGAGAAACTCGAAAGCCTCGGAAAGAATCCGATCATTATTACATCGCCAATTGTGCGTATGTATTTTAAAAAACTCACAGAAGATTATTTCAAAGATCTGATTGTTGTCTCTTACAATGAAGTAGAATCTGATGTGGAGCTGCAATCGGTAGGGATGGTGACAGCATAAATGACAATTAATAAATTTCAGGGAAAAACACAGGAAGAAGCCATTGCAAAGGCAAAAGAAGAATTTGGAGAACGCGCGGTCATTATGAACATCCGTGAGGTAAAACCGAAGGGGCTGTTTCGTGCGTTTAAGAATTCAACATTTGAAGTGACTGCGGCAATGGAGGAAAAAGAACATTTTTCCAATGCCATGCAGGCAGCACAGATGACACAGAGTATGGCAAAAGAAGGAAAACTGCACGACATGATCAATCTTGCGGCGGATGAACCGATTACCATTCCGAAACTGCAGGAACAGGAAGGTAACGCACAAGCGACCAGACAGGAGCCAGCACGTATGCCACAATCACAGAATCTGGTACAGGAAAATGAAGAGAAAAAATTAGAAGAAAGACTTGAGGTTTTATCTGACCGTCTGGAAAAATCTCTTGGCGGGAAAAATCCGAAGGAGCCGGAGACACCAAAGGGTCCGTCTTCGGAGGAACTCAATTTTGTCCGGATTCTCTACAGCACGCTGTTGAAAAACGAGGTGAGTGAACAGTATGTCAATCAGATCCTTGGCGAAATTGAAAAATTTATCCGCCCGGGACACAGTGTGGATACGATTCTTTCCAATGTCTACCAGAAACTGATCCTGCGTTTCGGTCAGCCAAAATCACTGGATTTAAGCGGAGCAAAACCGCATGTTGTATTTTTTATAGGGCCTACCGGCGTCGGAAAAACAACAACAATCGCCAAAATTGCTTCCAAATATAAAGTGGATTATGAAAAAAAAGTAGCGTTTATTACTGCAGATACCTATCGGATTGCAGCAACAGAACAGCTTCAGGTGTATGCAAATATTCTTGACGCACCTATGTCTATCGTGTATTCTAAAGAGGAACTGAATGAAGCAATTGAAAAATATGCGGAATACGATCTTGTTTTTGTTGATACTGCTGGATTTTCCCATAAAAATGAGGAACAGAAAGAAGATATCAGAAACCTGATTCAGGGAGTTGACCCTGAATATACAAGTGAAGTATATTTGGTTCTCAGCGCTACAACGAAATACAGAGATTTGCTTGATATTGTAGATACCTATCGCACAATATCAGAGTTTAAACTGATTTTTACAAAACTGGATGAGACATCAACGTATGGAAATTTGCTCAATATTAAGCTGTATTCAGATGCGGAACTGTCTTATACGACAAATGGACAGAATGTACCAGATGATATTGAATTATTCGATACACAAAAGATCGTGAAACAATTATTAGGGGGCAATTCGTGATGGATCAGGCAGAACAATTGCGAAATGTAATAAAACTGCACAATCAGAATAATCAGAATAATGCACGCGTAGTGACAATTACCAGCGGAAAAGGCGGAGTCGGAAAGTCGAATCTTGCGGTAAATCTTGCTGTATGTCTCAGAAAAGCAGGCAAGCGGGTAATTATTTTTGATGCTGATTTTGGTCTTGCAAACGTTGAGGTAATGTTTGGCGCAATTCCACAGTACAATTTGTCTGATTTTATATACCGTGGAAAGTCAATTTGTGAAATTATTACACCGGGACCGATGGATATCGGCTTTATATCCGGCGGGTCCGGGATTATAGGATTGAACAATCTTACAAGAGAACAGATTTTATATATCGTAAATTCGATTGACACATTGAATGAACTGGCAGATTTTATCCTGATTGATACGGGGGCAGGAATCTCAGATCAGGTTCTGGAATTTGTTATGGCAAGTCCTGAGGTATTACTGGTATCCACACCGGAACCAAGTTCCCTGACGGATGCGTATTCGCTTTTAAAAGCATTGTACCATAACCCGAATTTTGTGGAGGATGAGACAACCATCCACATAGTAACCAACCGGGTAAATTCTCAGGACGAAGGACGGGCAATTTATGAGAAAGTGAATTCCGTAGTGTCTAAGTTTTTACATGGAAGTCTGAATTATCTGGGGATGATTCCACAGGATGCTGCTTTGGAACGGGCGGTAAGGCAGCAAAAGACAGTTACCATGAGTGACCCGAATGCAAAATCTGCCAGGGCGATTTCAGAACTTGCAGATCATCTGTTAAACGGCACCCGGCAGAAGACACCGGTACGGTGGGGAATAGCACAGATGTTTTCCAGTTTTTTATCAAACCGAAAATAGGGAGATGAATAATTATGAAACTTTCAGATGTGATTACTCCGGGAGACAAAATTGATATTAAAATGCTGCATGAAGCGAACCAGGAAGATAATGGAGGAGAGATCGCGAAAATCTATCAAAGTGCGGTCAGCGACATTTTTTCGGATCAGGAATTGGAAATTTCTATGCCGACAAGTGGTGGAAGAATGGTGTTATTTCAACTGGAGAGGGAGTGCAGCATTGTTTTTTATACAAAAGGCGGTATGTATAACTGCACAGCAGTTGTGAAGAAACGTTATCGCAAAGAAAATCTGTATCTGCTCAGAATTGTGATTACTTCCGGATTACAGAAATTTCAGCGCCGGGAATTTTTCCGGATTCCTTATACGACACCGTTAAAATATTACGAAATATCGGAACAGACGGCACAGATGCAGACAACGGAAGAATTGTTTACGGAAATTCAAAAGCCGGAATATATTGATCAGGTACGTGAGGGAACGATTCAGAATATCAGTGGCGGTTGAATCCGCTTTGTCTCTGGACAATGGATAAAACAGAACCAAAATATTCTTCTGGTGATCAGACTGACAAATGAATATTCGGATGAAACTTTTTATCTTCCGGGACAGGTGATTGCAACAGAAAAACATCCAGCGATAGAGGAAATGTACATTCACCGGGTAAAATTTCTGTTCCGGGATCTCCGGGACCGGGAAAAAATTGTACGCTTCGTTTTTGAGGAAGAGAGAAGAATTCGCAGGAAAGAAGTTGGGTGACTCATATGAAAAAAAACATTTTAGTAGTTGATGATTCTGCACTCATGAGAAGGGTCATGTGTGATATAATCAATTCAGACAGTAAATTTCAGGCAACGGACTATTGCAGAGATGGTCTTGAGGCATATGAGAAACTGAAGCATACCAGCTATGACGGTGTGGTTCTGGATGTGAATATGCCACGCATGGATGGACTGCAGTTACTCGAAAAGTTACAAAAAGAAGGCATACGTGCAAATGTGGTTATGGTAAGTACACTTACCGACAGCAGGGAAGCAGATGTTACCATTTTAGCCATGGAGCGCGGAGCAATTGATTTTGTGGCGAAACCGACAAACATCATAGAGGCAAAAGGAGAGGCATTCAAAAGACAGCTTCTTGGCGTATTGAATGCTGTTCTTGCAACACAAAAGGCAGCAGAAAGTGTCCGTCCGGCAGTAAAACCGGCTGCAAAAGCACCGATGATGCGCAAAGCGACAGGCGGAAAGAACAAACTGGTTGCACTGGCTTGTTCCACAGGCGGACCGAAAGCGTTACAGAGTGTGATTCCGTTTCTTCCGAAAGAACTGGATGCCCCGGTTGTACTTGTACAGCATATGCCGCCGGGATTTACCAAATCCATGGCTGACAGACTTGATGATCTGAGCAAAATCAGGGTGAAGGAAGCAGAACATGGAGAGCGGCTGCAAAAGGGATGTGTTTATATTGCTCCGGGCGGAAAACATTTGAAAGTTGCAAAAACCGCAGACGGAAACAACAGCATTGTACTTGATGATGCAACGCCGGCAATCGGAGGACTGAAGCCGTGTGCAAATCTTATGTATGATTCACTGACGGGAAGCAGCTATGATGAAATCGTATGTGTTGTCCTGACAGGAATGGGAGCGGATGGAACCAATGGAATTCTTTCGCTGGGAAGATCAAAACCGATTCGCGTAATTGCACAAAACGAAGAAACCTGTGTGGTATACGGAATGCCAAAGGCAATCTATGAAGCAGGTGTGGTAGATGAAGTTGTACCACTGGATGAAGTTGCACAGACAATCACAAAAAACGTGGGGGTAAAATAACATGGATGTAAGCCAATACCTTGAAATCTTTATCGATGAAAGTGCAGAACATTTACAGACGTTAAGTGACTGCATCATGGAACTGGAAAAAGAACCGGATAACAAGGACGTTATCAATGAAATCTTCCGTGCAGCCCATTCTTTAAAAGGAATGGCCGGTACAATGGGATTTAAGAGAATGCAGCACCTGACACATGATATGGAAAATGTGTTCCAGGAAGTCCGCAGCGAGAAAATCCAGGTAGACAGTCAGATGATTGATCTGCTGTTCAAGTGTCTGGATGCAATTGACGGATATCTTGAAAATATTAAGGCAACCTCTGATGAGGGTGAGGAAGACAATGAAGTCATTATCAAGGAACTGAACAATTTCCTCGCAAAAGCAAACGGAGAGGCTGCTGCCGCAGAGGCAGCACCTGCAGAAACAGAAAAAGAAGCAGCGGCGCCGACAGACAATGGAGACCACAAACTGTATCTTCAGATTGATCTGACGGATCAGGAGCGGGATGCCGTTATGACTGCAAAAGACAGTGGAATGCATATTTACGGCATGACGGTTATGATCCAGAAAGAGTGCCTTTTAAAAGCGGCCAGAGCTTTTTTGGTATTCCGCGAAGTGGAGGCTTTTGGAGAGATTCTTGTATATCGTCCGAGCTCTCAGGATATTGAAGATGAAAAGTTTGAACAGGAATTCAGCTTTTATGTCGCATCACCGGAAAGCTTTGACAAGATCCAGAACGCTGCAAAGAATGTTTCCGAGATTGAAGATGCCGTTGGAGAAGAACTGACTGATTTTTCACCACGCGTAACAGAAACTGAGACGGAAGAAAAGAAAGAAGAAAAACCGGCAGAGACAAAAACGGAAGTACAGGCTGAACCAAAGAAAGCACCGGAAAAGAAAAAGGCTCCGGCAAAGAAAAACGGTGTAGGAAAACCGGCGACAAGCCGTACGGTCCGTGTGGATATTGAAAAGCTGGATGCTCTTATGAACCAGGTATCCGAGCTTATCATTGCAAAGAACAGTCTGGTATCCATCAGTTCAACGGAAGAGGGAGGCTTTACCAATCAGGGATTTCATGAACAGATTGAATATCTGGAGCGAATCACTACAAGCCTTCATGAATCTGTTATGAAAGTCCGGATGGTGCCAATTGAGAGCGTTGTAAATAAATTCCCACGTATGATTCGTGACCTGTCCCGTACATTGAATAAGAAGATGGAACTGGTTATGACCGGTGAAGATACCGAGCTGGATCGTACCGTAGTGGATCAGATCGGTGATCCGTTACAGCATTTGCTTCGTAATTCTGCGGATCATGGTCTGGAAGACACCGAGCTTCGTATCCAGAGAGGAAAGCCGGAAGTTGGAAATATTTTCCTGAATGCATATCAGGAAGGAAATAACGTTATTATCCAGGTGGGTGATGACGGTAACGGAATTGATACCGAAGCGGTAAAAGCAAAGGCAATCGAGCGAAATATTATTACACCGGAACAGGCCGAAGTCATGACACAGAAAGAGATCATAAATCTCCTGTTTATGCCAAGTTTTTCCATGGCAAAGAAGATTACGGATATTTCCGGAAGAGGCGTTGGTCTTGACGTTGTAAAATCTAACATTGAGCAGCTTGGCGGTGATGTGGAAGTTAAGACAAAACTTGGGGAAGGAACAACATTTACCGTTCGTCTTCCTCTGACACTTGCCATTATTCAGGCATTGATGGTTGAAGTCCGCGATGAAAAATATGCCATTGCCCTTGGGTCCATTGCAAATATTGAGAGTGTACCGGTCAGCAGCATCAAGTATGTGGAAGCAAAAGAGGTTATTCATCTGCGTGGAAGCGTTATTCCGCTTGTTCGTCTGGACAAACTTCTGGATATTGAACCAAGAGAAGAAGAACCGGAAAGCCTTACCGTTGTTATTGTAAAGAAAGGCGACAGTCAGGTAGGACTTGTTGTTGACGATCTGATGGGACAGCAGGAGATCGTTATTAAGTCTTTAGGCAAGTATATCAATGGAAATAAGCTGATCAGCGGTGCAACAATCCTCGGTGATGGTGAAGTTGCGTTGATTCTGGATGCAAACACACTGATGTAATGGGGGTGAATGACGATGGCTATTGCAAACAATCAGATTGAAACAAATGAGAATAAAAATAAAGAAAAAGAAGTAAAGCAGTATATCGTAGTTCAGATCGGTTCTGAAAAGTACGGAATTGATATCAGCTATGTCGATAATATTGTGCGTATGCAGAAAATTACCCGTGTGCCAAAGGCACAGGAGTATTTCAAGGGAATCATCAATCTTCGAGGCGAAATTGTGCCGGTTATGAGTATCCGTCTGAAAATGGGACTTGAGGATGATACCTTTACTTCGGCATCCCGGATCATTATTTTAAAGATCGAAGATAAAGGGTCTTTAGGTGTGATTGTAGATGAGGTTTGTGAGGTTGTAAATCTTTCTGAGGATCAGATCGAAAATAACAATATCAATTCAAATCATGTAAAAGATACTTTTATCAATGGTATTGGAACAAGTGGAGATCAGCTGATTTCCCTGTTTGAAATCAATGCGATTGTAGACGAAAAAGATAACACATAAGACAACTGAGTATAGTGAGGCTATGCCTCACTATACATGGTTATTGGAGGAAAAAGATGAACGATTTTACATTGGATAATGTAAATGAAATGTATATTGACGTACTGCGCGAAATTGGAAATATCGGAGCGGGAAATGCAACAACTTCTCTGGCAAGCATGATCAATGAACAGATTGATATGAATGTTCCGAAAGTAGAATTGATGGAAGCTTCTAAGCTGAGTTCCGCAATTTGTCCGGAAGACGAGATTATTGTCGGAATTTTTCTGGAAGTAACACATGATATTACAGGCAGCATGATGTTTTTAATGCGCATGGATTCCGCCCATTATCTTGTGAACAAACTGATGGGAAGAGACCCGGAAAACGATGCACCTTTTGATGAGATGGATTTATCTGCCATGAAGGAAATCGGAAATATTATTACGGCTTCGTATCTGTCTGCACTTTCAAGTATGACAAATCTTACGATTTTACCATCCGTTCCATATATTGCGGTGGATATGGCGGGAGCGATTCTTAGTGTTCCGGCAATTCAGTTTGGACAGTACGGAAATAATGCGCTGCTGATTGAAACAGAATTTGGCGATGAACGTATGATTAATGGATATTTTATCCTGATGCCTGAGGAAGAGTCCTATGCAAAGATTTTATCCTCTCTTGGAATTCAGCTATAGAGGAGATCGTAGAATATGGGAGAAGTGATCAAGGTTGGAATGGCAGACCTGAAAACCGCAAAAGCTCCGAATACACTCACGACACTGGGGTTGGGCTCTTGTATCGGATTAACACTTTATGATCCGGTGACGAAAATCGGTGGATTGGTACATTATATGCTGCCAGACAGCACAAAATTAAAAAATAATACCAATATTGCAAAATTCGGGGATACCGGAATCCGTGAACTTTTAAGACAGGTTCTGGCTTTGGGAGCAAATCAGAGAAGACTTGTGGCAAAGATCGCGGGGGGCGCATGCATGTTTGAAATGAGCGGACTTTCGTCTGTGGGAAATGTAGGCGCACGCAATGCGGAAGAAGCAAAAATTATTTTGAAAGAATTAAGGATCCCGCTGATCGCGGAGGATACCGGTTTAAATTACGGACGTACGGTAGAACTGGATTGTGAGACCGGAGATTTCAGAATTAAATCGGTGGGAAAAGAAATTAAAGTAATATAGAGGGGCAGAAGATGAAAACCAATGGTGTACCGGCTATTATTATGTTGGCGGCAGGGTTTATTGACTGTGTGATTGCAATTCTTACGCACATGTCACTTTGGAATTTTACAAGACAGCTGTTACTGGTACTTGTCCTGTTTTATGTGATCGGTTGTGTGGTAAAAATGATTATTGACCGAAACTTCAAGGATATGGAAGATGACCAGAACGGGGAAGAAACGGAAGAGTCTAAAGAGGAGCAGGAAGCGGAAAGCTCTGAGGAACAGGAAAATACTGAACAGGCCAAAGATGCACAGGAGCAGTCGCAGGAGCAGCCGGAGGTTCAGGAGGAACAACAAACAAAGTAATTAACCGGGGCGGAATGATGTAGATGAAAACTGCGGATAAAGAAAAACTCTGGGATGCGTATCGTCAGAAGAAAACGCAGGAGACCAGAGAACAGCTGATAATTGAATATGCGCAGCTTGTAAAACTCGTAGCGGGAAGACTCAGCATGTATCTTGGACACAATGTGGAATATGATGATTTGGTCAGTTATGGGATTTTCGGACTGATTGACGCAATTGATAAATTTGATCTGGAAAAAAATGTAAAATTTGAAACATATGCGAGTTTGCGGATTCGTGGTGCTATTTTAGACCAGATTCGTAAAATGGACTGGATTCCAAGAAGCGTAAGACAGCGACAGCGCAAAATTGATGAAGCGATGAAACAGATCGAGATGAGGACCGGTAAAACAGCTTCGGATGAAGAACTTGCAAAGCAGCTGGGGCTGACGGATGAGGAACTGTGCAGCTGGCAGACACAGCTTAAGGTGACCAATGTTGTGTCTTTGAATGAATTTGAAGAAAACGGTCCGGAGCCAATGATTGATTCGGCGCATCCGGTCCGGTTTTCACAGCCGGAAGAAGTGGTGGAGGAAGCAGAATTAAAAGAAAAACTGGCGGAATCCCTGGAACTTCTGACGGAGAAAGAGCGGCGCGTTATTGAACTTTATTATTATGAAGATATGACCCTAAAAGAAATCAGTAAAATATTGGAAGTGTCAGAATCACGTATTTCCCAGTTACATACCAAAGCATTAAACAAGATGCGTAAAAAAATGGGTGTTTATATGAATATTCTGACGGAGTAGGAGCGGATCTATGGCAATTGCACCAATCAATTATGCTACGATACAGCGTACCGCAGACATCGAGACATTTAAAAACCAGCAGGATACAAAACCGATGGTGGATCAGCAGAATATTCAGGTGCAGGTGGATCACAGGGAGGATGTTCTGCATCATCAGGTCATCCATCCGGAAGAAAATGAGCAGCTGGATAATCACACAGATGCCAGGGAAGAAGGAAAAAACAAATATAAAAAACAGGGATCTGTGAGAAAAAAAACAAACAAAGAAACGAAGCGGACGGGTGGCAATCCGGTTGGCGGCAGTTTTGATATGAAAATCTGAGGGAAAATATATGACGGGTGTGGAAATTACACTGATTCTGGTTGGAATCATTTTTGTTCTCGTAAGCTTTTTTGTTCAGGAAAAACTTACCCCGAAAGATGTACAGGAGATAACCAGATTAAGTGAGAAGGAATTAAAGATTATTGTCGAGCGGGAACTGAAAAATGCAAATGACAAGGTAGAAGATGCAATCGATGCAGTGGTAGAACAGTCCCAGGAGAATGCCAAGCGTCTGATGGAAAAAGAAACGAATGAGAAAATTATGGCAATCAACGAATATTCCAATACGGTGATTGAATCAATGAATAAAACGCATAATGAAATTCTCTTTTTATATAATATGCTCAATGACAAGCATACGGAACTGACCGGGCTTGCATCGCAGCTACAACAGTTTTCGGAGCAGGTAAAACATACACAGGATGAAATGATGACACATCTGACGGAAACAGTAAAAGAGCCTGAACCGGCAAGAACGGAAGTGTCAGAGCCTGTGGAGGAACAGCCGCAGCAGATTTCACCAAAAGCATCTGTGGCAGAGGAAACCGATAACGGAAGCTTCAACGATCAGGTACTTGCACTTCATCAAAACGGAGTGTCTGATGTGGAAATTGCCCGTAAGCTGGGACGGGGGCTTGGAGAAGTGAAGCTGGTGATCGGATTATACAAAGGGGAAGATGTCAGTGAGATTTAAATATTATTTACGTGGCTGCGGACTTGGAATTCTGGTTGCCTCGCTGGTATTTATTGTATCGTTACATGCACACGGCGGAGCAATGTCGGATGAAAAAGCTATGCAGAGAGCTTCGGAACTTGGAATGATCATGCCGGATGACACACAGACGCAGGAAGCAGAAACGCAGACAACAGAACTTCCGGTAAAGGAAACGAATCTTCCGGATACACAAAGAACGACACAGGCAGTGACACAGAAGGTTCCGCAGAACGATACACAAAAACAGACGGAGCGTGATACTTCTTCGGAACAGAATGACACACCAAAAGAGTCGGAGAAAAAGGCGGAAGAAAAGGAAAAAACACAGGACTCTCAAAAGAAAGAAGAAGAGAAGAAAAAAGCGCAGGAGACCGAGAAGGAAGAAACAAAAAAGGAAAAAGTCTCCATTACAATAAAAGGCGGAGAAGTGTGCAGGGAGATTGCACAGGATCTGCAGGAGAAAGGACTTGTCAAGGATGCGGAAGATTTCCGCAAATATATGCAGGATCACAATTATGCAAGATATATCCGTGTGGGGACATTTACGCTGGAAAAGGGAATGAACTATAGCGAGATTGCGAAAGTACTGACAAAAAAATAGTATAATAAAGCTTGCATGAAAGCCTTTGGTATGATATAATGCCAAAGGCTTTAAATTTTATTAAACACATGTATGGAAGCTGCCGGTGCCGGATCTACGCTTTTCCGGTGGCAGACTAATAGGAAGTACATGGAAGAAATCAACCAAATGGAGGTAATTAAAATGAGCGTAATTTCTATGAAACAGTTACTTGAGGCAGGTGTTCATTTCGGACATCAGACAAGAAGATGGAACCCTAAAATGGCTCCATACATCTACACAGAGCGTAACGGTATCTACATCATTGACTTACAGAAGTCTGTTGGCAAGGTAGATGAGGCATATGATGCAATTTCCGATATCGCTGCTCAGGGAGGTGCCATTATTAAGACTGAGGCAGAGCGTTGCGGAATGTACTATGTAAATGAGAGATGGTTAGGTGGAATGCTTACAAACTTCAGAACCATCCAGAGCCGTATTGCACGTCTGAAAGAAATCGAGACCATGTCTGAAGATGGAACATTTGATGTTCTGCCAAAGAAGGAAGTTATTGCACTGAAAAAAGAGTGGGATAAGTTAGAGAAGAACCTTGGCGGAATCAAGGATATGAAGAGAATTCCTGACGCTATCTTTATCGTAGATCCTAAGAAGGAGAGAATCTGCGTACAGGAAGCACAGTCTTTAGGAATCACACTGATCGGTATCGCTGATACAAACTGTGATCCGGACGAGTTAGATTATGTAATCCCAGGTAATGATGATGCAATCAGAGCCGTTAAGCTTATCGTTTCCAAGATGGCAGATGCTGTTATCGAGGCAAAGCAGGGAACTGAGGAAGTTGCTGCAGAAGCTGCTGAGGAGACAGTAGAAGAATAATTTTTGCATAATCATTCGAGAATTGGAGGAAAAAAAGATGGCAATTACTGCTGCTATGGTTAAGGAACTGCGTGAGATGACAGGCGCAGGCATGATGGATTGTAAGAAAGCTCTGACAGAGACAAACGGAGATATGGATGCCGCTGTTGACGTTTTGAAAAAAAGCGGTGCAGCCAAGATGGAAAAGAAGCAGAGCAGAATCGCTGCGGAAGGTATCGCAAGAGTTGCAGTAAACGGAAATGTTGCTGTTGTAGCTGAGGTTAACTCAGAGACAGATTTCGTTGCTAAAAATGAAACATTCCAGGAGTTTGTTCAGACAGTTGCAGATACAGCACTTGCTTCTGATTTAAACGGTGGAGCAAACGGCGAAGATATCGAGGCACTTCTTGCAACAAACGGACTCAGTGATCTGCTTGTTGAGAAGACAGCAACAATCGGAGAGAAGTTATCTGTGCGCAGATTCGCAAAGGTAACCGGTGATGCTGTTGCTTCTTATATTCACGGTGGCGGAAGAATCGGTGTTGTTATCGCTGCAGACGGTGCATCTGATGATGCTGCAAAAGAGGCTCTTACAAACATTGCTATGCAGGTTGCTGCAATGAACCCACAGTATATCAGCAGAAACGATATTTCCGCTGAGGAACTTGCAAAGATCAAAGAGATCACAATTGACAGTGCATTAAATGATGCAACAACTCTTCCAAAGCCTATCTTAAACAAATTACTGGACAAGGCAATCGGCGAGAAGGTATGGAGTGATGAGGATATCAATAACTTCGAAGAGCATAAGAGCAATATGAATTATGTCTGGAATTTCCTTTCCGATGCTGCAAAGGTTCAGCTGGGTGAGCTGGCTATGGCAGATAAGGCGTCTATCACTGCTGAGAAGATGTTCGGCGGTCTTGTAGAAGGTCGTGTATCCAAGCAGTTAAAGGAGATCTGCCTTCTTGATCAGACATACGTTAAGGCGGAAGATGGCAAGCAGTCCGTAGCTAAGTATCTTGAGTCTGTTTCCAAGGATCTTAAAATCACCAAGATGATTCGTTTCGAAGTTGGCGAGGGTATGGAAAAGAAACAGGAAGATTTCGCAGCAGAAGTTGCTGCCCAGATGAACGCATAATCCGTTCACAGAGTCAAGCTGTGTGAAAACACATAAGGAGTCGTGGTTTTGGAAAAATAAAGAAACCGTGGCTCCTTTTTTATAACAATTTTACAACAACAGGGAATTAAATCTTTACAAGTTTTCAAAATATGTTAAAATAGAAAAGGATATTTCCCGGTGGAGGAACAGGATGAGTACAAAAGATTCAGAAGCTCTGGAGCAGCAGCGCCAGAGGAGAAATCGCATCAACCGTATGAAGACGGGAATCATTGTGACGATTACGGTATGGATGCTTGTCTCACTGTTGGCAATTATCCTTCTGACGGTGCAGGTAGCACGTTTGAGCAGCCATGTAAAGAGACTGGAGAAAGCGGGACAGACAACCGTTTCGCAAAATATTCCGGATTCTGAAAATGTGCAGGCTGCGGATACAGAAAGCAGTGGGCAGGAGACACAGAAATCTGCTTACGATAAAGTTGTGACGGGGATTGATTCCGGGGACAATATGGCAAAAGAGGGAGATGCACATAAAGTATATCTTACTTTTGACGGCGGACCGGATGAAAATACGGACAAGATTCTCGACGTATTGGATAAATACGGAGTAAAAGCAACTTTTTTCGTAGTAGGGGATGATTCCAAGGATATGCAGGAGGTCTATAAGAGGATTGTAAAAGACGGACATACACTTGGAATGCATTCCTTTTCCAACAAATACAGTACAATATATGCCTCCACAGAGGCATTTGAACAGGATTTTGATAAGATTTCCTCATATCTGAAAGACGTTACGGGAGTTAATAGTCTCTATTATCGTTTTCCGGGAGGAAGCAGCAATGAGATCAGCAATGTAAATATGGCTGAATTCGTTCGTATCTTAAATGAAAAGGGAATTACATACTTTGACTGGAACGTTTCCGCAGGAGATACTTCATCGGATTATACGGTGGATGATGTTGTGACAAATGTGACAGAAGGAGTAAAAAGATACAAAACCTCGGTTGTGTTATTACACGACGGAGATGACAAGTCAACAACGGTAGAGGCTCTGGAATCTTTGATTCAGAAACTGCAACAGATGAAAGCTGAGATTCTGCCGATTGATGAAAATACAAAAGTCATTCAATATATCAAGGCAGATAGTGTTGAATAAGTAGTATGAGTGGAGGAAGCACGATGGGATTATTTAAAGATTTTAAGGATGATTTTTCTCAGGCGGTCAATGAAATGATGCCGGGAGCAGACGTTCCGGGAAAAGAAAACAAGACAGAAGATCTGGTAGTTAACACTCTGGGAGAAGATGTGGATGTGAAATCCGAATTATCCAAACTGGATGGTTTACTGGAGCAGGTACAGAAGGACGGCGGGTCTGATACACAAAAGTTAGAGTCGGAGCTTCCACCAATTCACAAAGAGGATAAAAAACCGGTGATCACACCAGCTGTGGACCCGGTAATCAATACATTTAATGAGGAGAAAAAAATTATGAGCGACACAACAATGGAAACCCCAAAGCCAACAGCACCAGTGATGAATAACAAAGTGAATCCGGATGCAGTTTCAGATGAGACATCTGTTATAACAGCAGGAACCGTTCTGACCGGTGATATCGCGTCTGACGGATCATTTGATATTCAGGGAACCATCAACGGAAATGTAACCTGTAATGGTAAGCTGGTTGTAACCGGAACCATTAACGGAAACAGTGCAGCTTCAGAGTTTTTTGCTGATGTGGCAAAAGTTGAGGGAGAAGTTGTAAGTTCCGGTACAGTTAAGATTGGAGCCGGTTCTGTGATCATTGGTAATATTGCAGCAGCTTCTGCAGTTATTGCAGGTGCAATCAAGGGTGATATCGATGTACAGGGACCTGTTGTTGTTGATACATCTGCAGTAGTCATGGGAAATATCAAATCCCGTTCCGTACAGATTAATAACGGTGCAGTAATCGAAGGTTTCTGCTCTCAGTGTTATGCTGATATTGATGTACAGGGACTTTTTGACGGAAAGTAAAATTAATCATAGGAGACAGATACGATGAAACGTATTTTATTAAAACTCAGTGGAGAGGCACTGGCCGGGGACAAGCATCATGGATTTGATGAGCCGACAGTTACGGTTGTTGCAAAGCAGGTAAAGCAATTGGTAGATGCAGGGGTACAGGTTGGTATTGTCATCGGAGGAGGCAACTTCTGGAGAGGACGTACCAGTGAGACGATCGACCGTACAAAAGCCGATCAGATCGGTATGCTTGCTACGGTTATGAACTGTATTTATGTGTCAGAAATTTTCCGTTCCGTTGGAATGATGACTTCCGTGCTTACTCCGTTTGAGTGCGGATCTATCACAAAGTTATATTCCAAGGATCGTGCAAATAAATATTTTGCACATAACATGGTTGTATTTTTTGCAGGTGGTACCGGACATCCATATTTCTCAACAGATACGGCAACGGTACTTCGTGCGGTAGAGATTGAAGCAGATGGAATTTATCTTGCCAAGGCAATCGATGGTGTATATGACAGCGATCCGAAAGTAAATCCATCCGCTAAGAAATATGATCAGGTTTCCATTCAGGAAGTCATTGATAAAAAACTTGCGGTCGTTGATCTGACAGCATCCGTAATGTGCATGGAAAACCACATTCCAATGTATGTATTCGGACTTGGTGAAACGAACAGCATTGTAAACGCGGTAAACGGCCAGTTCAACGGAACCGTCGTTACTGTGGACTAGGAGGATATAGTATATGGACGAGAGATTACAGATTTTTCAGGATAAAATGGAGAAATCCCTTGCCAATTTAAATGAGGAGTTCGCGGGAATCCGTGCAGGACGTGCGAATCCGCATGTGTTGGACAAACTTCGTGTTGATTATTACGGAACACCGTCTCCGATTCAGAGCGTTGCAAATGTCAGTGTTCCGGAGCCGAGAATGATTCAGATTCAGCCATGGGAAGCATCTATGGTAAAAGAAATTGAAAAAGCCATTCTCAGTTCGGATCTGGGAATTAACCCGACGAATGACGGAAAACTGATTCGTCTGGTATTTCCGGAACTGACCGAAGAGCGAAGAAAAGAGCTGGCAAAAGATATTAAGAAAAAAGGTGAGGGTGCCAAGGTCGCTGTGAGAAATATCCGCAGAGATGCGATGGATCATTTCAAAAAAGTAGGCAAGGCGGAGGATATTTCCGAGGACGAGATCAAGGATCTCGAAGACGGAATCCAGAAACTGACCGATCAGTATGTTGCACAGATTGACAAGGCTGTGGATGCCAAGTCGGATGAAATTCTTACAGTATAAGATGTTTAAGGGACATAAGCCTGTGGCTATGTCCCTTTTTCACTTGCAGGAAAGAGGGGAACAAGATTGATGAAAATTCCAAAACATGTGGCGATTATACTCGATGGGAATGGAAGATGGGCAAAAAGCAAGGGTATGCCACGCAATTACGGACATACCGTTGGCGCAAAGAATGTAGAAACGGTTTGTCAGGCTGCAGATGAGCTTGGAATTGAGTACCTGACACTGTATGCATTTTCCACGGAAAACTGGAATCGTCCGGACAGCGAAGTGGCTGCACTGATGAAACTGCTGGAGAGTTATTTGAAAAACTGTATCCGCACGGCAAATAAAAATAATATGCGGGTACGTGTGATTGGGGAACTTTCCAGATTATCCGAAAGTTTTCAGAAAAAGATTCAGGAACTGGAAGAAGTTTCCGCGGCAAATACGGGACTGAATCTGACCATTGCCATCAATTATGGAAGCCGGGATGAGATGCTTCGGGCCATGAAGCATATGTTTACTGATATAAAGAATGGCAGAATCGCGGAGGAGGAAATCAATGAGAAAATCTTTTCCGGATATTTGGATACAAGGGAACTTCCAGACCCGGATTTACTGATTCGTACAAGTGGAGAGCAGCGGCTTTCCAATTATCTGCTGTGGCAGCTTGCGTATAGCGAATTTTATTTTACGGATGTTCCGTGGCCGGATTTTCATAAAAAAGAATTGGAATTAGCTGTGGAAGCGTATAATAAACGAGACAGACGCTTTGGCGGACTTAAGGAGGAAGAATAGGATGTTTAAAACGAGACTGTTAAGCGGAATCGTGCTGGTAATTCTGGCTCTGTTTTTGATTATTTCAGGCCATGAAATTTTATTATTTGCAACACTTGCCATTTCCTGTATCGGAATGTTTGAATTATATCGCGTGTTCAAGATGGAAAAGACCGTTCTGGCAGGCGTTGGATATCTGGCGGCAATCGTTTATTACTGTAATTTACAGTGGAAGTTTCTGCCGGATCTTATGATTTTATTTATGGCATTTTTGATTCTGTTAATGTTTGTATTTGTATTTGCATATCCGAAATTTCATGCAGATCAGGTGATGGCAGCATTTTTTGGATTCTTCTATGTAGCGGTCATGCTTTCTTATGTATATCAGATCCGTACGCTGGAGAGAGGGTTATATCTTGCCTTTCTTGTATTTTTATGTTCGTGGGGATGCGATACCTGTGCATATTGCGTCGGAATGCTGATCGGAAAGCACAAGATGTCGCCGAAACTCAGTCCGAAAAAATCGGTAGAGGGTGCAGTGGGAGGTGTGGCAGGTGCTGCGCTTCTGACCGCTTTATATTGTTTTATTTTCCGTAGCCCGATGCATCTGGAACGTGGAGAAATTGTAATTCTTGCTGTGATTGCGGCAATTGCCGGACTGATTTCCATGGTAGGGGATCTGACAGCTTCTGCCATCAAAAGAAATTATGATATCAAGGATTACGGAAAGTTGATTCCAGGTCATGGAGGAATTCTCGACCGGTTTGACAGCATGATTATTACTGCACCAATCATTTATTTCCTGGCGCTTCATATGCTGTAAGAGGTGAACGATGAAAAAGATAGCAATTTTGGGATCGACAGGGTCCATTGGAACACAGACACTTTCTGTGATTGAAGAACATGCAGATGATTTTGAAGTGACCGCACTTGCCTGTGGAAACAATATCCGTCTGCTGGAAGAACAAATGCGGAAATTTCGCCCAAAGCTTGTTGCTGTGTGGAGCAAAGAGGCAGCAGCTTCCCTTCGGGTCCGCACGGCGGATCTGGGCATTCCTGTGGAAACCGGAATGGATGGATTACTTGCGGTTGCAACTTATGAAGAGTCGGAAATTCTGGTGACGGCGATTGTCGGGATGCTCGGAATCCGGCCGACCATTGCAGCCATAAAGGCAAAGAAAACGATTGCCCTGGCAAACAAAGAAACGTTAGTTACGGCAGGACATCTGATTATTCCGCTTGCAGCGGAGTATGGAGTGTCCATTCTTCCGGTAGACAGTGAACATAGTGCCATTTTTCAGTCTTTGCAGGGAAACGAAGAAAATCCGATCAGTAAAATCCTTCTTACCGCATCCGGAGGACCGTTCCGGGGCAGAAAGAAGCAGGATCTGCTCCATATACAGGTGGAAGATGCATTAAAGCATCCGAACTGGTCCATGGGACACAAGGTGACCATTGATTCTTCGACACTTGTGAACAAAGGGCTTGAGGTTATGGAAGCAAAATGGCTGTTTGGCGTACAACTCGAACAGATTGAAGTTGTCGTGCATCCGCAGAGTGTCATTCATTCTGCTGTGGAATATGAGGATGGTGCAGTGATTGCGCAGCTTGGAACGCCGGATATGCGTCTGCCGATTCAGTATGCACTGTATTACCCAAAGCGGAAACATTTATCCGGGAAGCGTCTGGATCTTTTTGCTCTTCGTGACCTTACGTTTGAGCGCCCGGATACGGATACCTTCCGTGGGCTTTCCCTGGCATATGATGCTGCCAGACGGGGAGGAAATATCCCAACGGTTTTTAATGCCGCAAATGAAAAGGCAGTGGCAATGTTTCTGGACAGAAAAATCGCTTATCCGGAAATTACGGAAATGATTGAAGCTGCAATGGAAGAAGTCAGCTATATCGCACATCCGGATTTAGAGCAGATCTTAGAGACAGAGCAGGCAACATATGAATATATAGGGGGCAGGTGGTAAAAAAAATGAAAATTGTATCATTTCTTATCGCATTTGTAATATTTAGTATTGTAATTTTATTTCATGAACTGGGGCATTTTTTGCTTGCAAAGGCAAACGGAATCCGGGTAAATGAATTTTGTTTCGGCCTTGGACCGACTATCTGTGGGATACAAAAAGGCGAAACCAAATACTGCATTAAGGCATTTCCGTTTGGAGGAGCCTGCATGATGGAAGGGGAAGACGAAGATTCGACGGACAATCGTGCATTTGGTAAAAAGCCGGTATGGGGACGTATGAGCGTCGTATTTGCAGGACCTTTTTTTAACTTTATTCTTGCATTTATTTTCGCGTTTATCCTGATGAGCTGTGTGGGATATGATAAGCCGGTTCTTTCCGGGGTAATGGAAGGATATGCCGCAGAAAAGGCAGGTCTTCAGGAAGGGGATGAGATTATCCGGATGAATCATTTTTCGGTTCATTTCAGCAGAGAAATCACTGCATACGGAACATTTCATTCCGGGGAAACCATTAAAGTCACTTATGCAAGGGATGGGCAGAAACATACGACAACACTGGTTCCGAAACTGGATAAAGAGACCGGAAGATATCTGTACGGATTTCAGACCATGGGAAATGTCCGGGTAAAGGGAAACGTGCTCACAAACCTAAAAAACAGTTTTTATGAGGTGCGATACTGGATTTATACCACTATCCAGAGTCTGAAAATGCTTGTGACACGTCAGGTATCTCCAAACGAACTGAGCGGACCGGTCGGTATCGTAAAATCAATCGGAGACACCTATCAGCAGTCTGTAAAAAATGACGGGTATTACTATGCACTTTTGAATATGCTCAACTGGACGATTCTTTTATCTGCGAATCTGGGCGTTATGAATCTGCTGCCGCTTCCGGCACTGGACGGAGGCCGGCTGTTATTTCTGATTATTGAGGCGATCCGCAGAAAGCGGATTGATCCAAACAAAGAAGGCATGGTAAATCTGGTTGGTATTGTATTGTTGTTTGGACTGATGTTTATTGTTATGTTCAATGACATTCGAAAACTATTTATCTAAGAGGCTAGAGGCGTTATGATGGAGAGACATATCACAAAGGAAGTACAGATTGGAAACAGATGGATTGGCGGAAATCATCCGATTGCGATTCAGTCTATGACAAATACAAAGACAGAGGATGTTGCGGCAACGGTGGCACAGATTAAGCAGCTGACAAAAGCCGGTTGTGAAATTATCCGCTGCGCGGTTCCCACCCAGGAGGCAGCTGCGGCGCTGACGGAAATCAAAAAACAGATTACCATCCCGCTGGTTGCGGATATCCATTTTGATTACCGGCTTGCGATTGCAGCCATGGAGCACGGTGCGGATAAAATTCGTATCAATCCCGGAAACATTGGAAGTCGTGAGCGTGTAAAAGCGGTTGTGGATGTGGCAAAAGAGCGCCGGATTCCTATCCGTGTGGGCGTCAACAGCGGATCTTTAGAGAAGGGTCTCGTGGAAAAATACCATGGTGTGACCGCAGAGGGAATTGTGGAGAGCGCAATGGATAAAGTGAAACTGATCGAAGATATGGGCTATGATAATCTTGTGATCAGTATCAAATCCTCGGATGTCATGATGTGTGTCAAAGCACATGAGCTGATCGCAAAACAGACGGATCATCCGCTGCATGTGGGAATCACAGAGGCGGGAACACTGATCAGCGGGAATATCAAATCCGCAATCGGTCTGGGACTGATTTTAAACCAGGGAATCGGGGATACCATCCGTGTTTCTCTGACCGGGGACCCGTTGGAAGAGATTAAATCCGCAAAACTGATTCTTCGTACCCTCGGACTTCGCAAAGGGGGCGTGGAAGTGGTTTCCTGTCCGACCTGCGGAAGAACCCGCATTGATCTGATCGGGCTTGCCAATCAGGTAGAAACGATGGTTTCGGAATTTCCGCTTGATATCAAAGTGGCGGGGGTGGGGGGGAGAGGCAAAGGAAGCCGATATCGGGATTGCCGGAGGTGTCGGCGAGGGTCTGATTATCAAACATGGAGAAATTTACAAAAAGGTACCGGAAGCAGAACTTCTGCCGGCACTGCGTTATGAATTGGAACATTGGAGTGAAGACTGATGTCAAAAGCATTTCGTGAAGCCTTTCCGACACTGAAACTGGAGGAAGAACTCGAAGGGCTGTTAGATACAACTGAAGTGACAAAAATAAGTGCGAATCATGAACATACTCATATTCGCATTTATTTGCGTGCAAAAAGACTTATTTTCAAAAAAAACATATGGAAACTTGAAAAAGCGATTACCGAACAGATTTTTCAGAACCGGGTCATACAGGTAAAGATCATAGAGTCTTATGAGCTTTCCGAACAGTATACCCCGAAGTCTCTGATAGAGGTGTATAAGGACAGTATTTTAGATGAACTGAATGCCTACAGTGTGCTCGAATACAATCTGTTGCGGACGGCGGACATGGAATTTCCGGAAGAGGACCGTCTGATTCTGACGATGGATGAGACTATTATTGCCAAAACCCGTACGGATGAGATTATCGAATTTTTAGAGAAAGTGATCTGTGAGCGCTGTGGAATGAATCTGAAAATATTTCCACAATACCGGAAACCGCAGGAGAGCAAATACCGGAAAAATTCCGAAGAACAGATCCGGCAGGAAGTGGCAGGAATTGTTGCGCGGACGAAGCTGGTTATGGAAGGAAAATCCCAGGAAACGGAAGAAAAAGAGAAAACTGTCGAAACAGAAGAAAAAACAAAGACAATTGCAAAAACGGCAGGAAATCGTGCAGACACTTCAAAAAATGGTACAAATTATGCAAAACCAAAGCAGAAGTTTGAAAAGCGGGGAGAGTTCCGCCGGAAATTCGAGTCGGATAACGGCAAAAAATCCATGAATCCGGATGTAATATACGGAAGAGACTTCGAAGAAGAGAGCATGGAGATTGAGAAGATTGACGGACCGATCGGAGAGGTTGTGATCCGCGGAAAGATTCTGTCGGTAGATACCCGTGAGATCCGCAATGAAAAGACCATCATTATTTTTTCCGTGACGGATTTTACCGATACGATTGTTCTTAAAATTTTTGCGGGAAATGATGATGTACCGGAGCTGTTAAAAGAAATCAGCGGGGGAAAGTTTGTGCGTGTCAAAGGTGTTGCAACCATTGATAAGTTCGACAGTGAACTTACCATCGGTTCTATCGTCGGAATCAAGAAATGCGCCGATTTTACAACGGTCCGTATGGATACCAGCGTAGAAAAACGCATAGAGCTGCACTGCCATACCAAAATGAGTGATATGGATGGCGTTTCAGATGTCAAGGATATTGTCAAGCGTGCCATGAAATGGGGGCATAAGGCGATTGCCATTACCGATCACGGGGATGTGCAGGCGTTCCCGGATGCCAATCATACCGTACCGTCCGATTCGGATTTTAAAGTCATTTACGGCGTGGAGGCATATCTGGTCGATGATTTAAAGGGGATGGTGACGGACAGCCAGAACCAGGATCTGGATGCAGATTATGTGGTATTTGATTTGGAGACAACTGGATTTAGTCCGGAGACCAACCGCATTATAGAGATCGGGGCGGTGAAGGTGCAGAACGGAAAGATCGTGGACAAATTCTCAACGTTTGTCAATCCACAAGTGCCGATTCCGTTTCGGATTGAGCAGCTGACGTCGATCAATGATTCCATGGTGATTGATGCACCTGTCATTGCAGACATTCTTCCGGAATTTATGAAATTCTGCGAGGGATGTGTTATGGTTGCCCATAATGCCGATTTCGATATGAGTTTTATCAAGAAAAACTGCCAAAGGCTGGATATTCCATGCAAGCCGACGATTGTGGATACGGTTGCCCTGGCGCGTGTCCTGCTTCCGAATCTGAACCGTTTTAAGCTGGATACGGTTGCAAAAGCGCTGGGCGTATCCCTGGAAAATCACCATCGTGCAGTGGATGATGCCGGATGTACGGCAGAGATTTTTGTGAAGTTTATTGAGATGCTCCGGGAGCGCGGTATGTCTACCCTGGACGAAGTGAATGCAATGGGAACCTCATCGGTGCAGAATGTACAAAAGATGCCGACTTATCATGCGATCATTCTTGCCACCTGCGATCAGGGGCGGACAAACCTGTATAAGCTGATTTCGCTGGCGCATATCAAATATTATCACCGGCGTCCGAGGATTACGAAGAGACTTCTTATCGGGTCTGCCTGCGAAGCGGGAGAGTTGTACCGGGCAATTTTAAATGGCCGTCCGGAGGAAGAAATTTCTAGACTGGTAAACTTTTATGATTATCTGGAAATCCAGCCGCTCGGAAACAATGCATTCCTTGTAAGAGATGAAGATTCTCCGGTTGCGTCCAATGATGATCTGATTGAGATCAATAAAAAGATTGTCCGGCTCGGTGAACAGTTCCATAAGCCGGTGGTGGCAACCTGTGATGTGCATTTTTTAGATCCGGAGGATGAAATTTACCGGAGAATTATCATGGCAGGGCAGGGATTTAAAGATGCGGATGAGCAGGCTCCCCTTTTTCTGCGGACGACGGAAGAGATGCTGAAAGAATTTGCCTATCTTGGAAGTGAAAAAGCAGAAGAGGTTGTTATTACAAACACAAACCGGATTGCGGATATGTGCGAAAAAATTTCTCCCGTTCGTCCGGATAAGTGTCCGCCGGTCATTGAAAATTCGGACCAGATGCTGCGTGACATCTGTTACAACAAAGCACATAAAATGTATGGAGATCCACTGCCGGAAATTGTGCAGGAACGTTTAGACCGGGAATTAAATTCCATTATCAGCAATGGGTATGCTGTGATGTATATCATTGCGCAGAAGCTGGTTTGGAAATCCAACGAAGACGGCTACCTGGTCGGATCGCGTGGATCGGTCGGAAGTTCTTTCGTTGCGACAATGTCCGGTATTACGGAGGTGAACCCGCTGCATGCGCATTATCTGTGCAAACATTGCCAGTACAGCGATTTTGATTCGGATCTGGTAAAATCTTTTTCCGGCCGAAGTGGATGTGATATGCCGGATAAGCTCTGTCCGCGCTGCGGAAAACCGCTTTCCAAAGAAGGGTTTGATATTCCGTTTGAGACGTTCCTGGGATTTAAGGGAAATAAAGAGCCGGATATCGACTTGAACTTTTCCGGAGAGTACCAGAGTAAGGCACATAAATACACCGAAGTTATCTTCGGGGAGGGACAGACCTTTAAGGCAGGAACGATCGGTACGCTGGCAGATAAGACGGCATTCGGTTATGTCAAAAATTATTATGAAGAGCGCGGTGTACATAAGAGAAACTGTGAAATTGACCGGATTGTACTTGGATGTGTCGGCGTGCGCCGTACTACAGGACAGCATCCGGGTGGTATCGTTGTTCTTCCGATGGGGGAACAGATTTATACATTTACCCCGGTTCAGCATCCGGCAAATGATATGACGGTCGATATTACGACCACACATTTTGATTATCACTCGATTGACCATAATCTTTTAAAACTTGACATTCTCGGGCACGATGATCCTACCATGATCCGTATGCTGCAGGATCTGACGGGTGTAGATCCGACGCAGATTCCATTGGATGATAAGGCTGTCATGTCGCTGTTTCAGGATACTTCCGCACTTGGCATCACGCCGGATGATCTGGTGAACTGTCAGCTGGGAGCATTGGGTATCCCGGAGTTTGGTACAGACTTTGCCATGGGCATGTTAATAGACACACAGCCAAAAGAATTTTCGGATCTGGTGCGTATTGCAGGGCTGTCCCATGGTACGGACGTATGGCTTGGCAATGCACAGACATTGATTCAGGAAAAGAAGGCAACGATTTCTACCGCCATCTGTACAAGGGATGATATCATGATCTATCTGATTGGCATGGGACTGGATTCCGAGGAATCGTTTAAGATTATGGAGAATGTCCGGAAGGGAATTGTGGCAAAAGGAAAATGCGACAAATGGCCGGAATGGAAGCAGGATATGATTGATCACAATGTACCGGACTGGTATATCTGGTCCTGTGAGAAGATTAAGTACATGTTCCCGAAAGCCCATGCAGCCGCGTATGTTATGATGGCATGGCGCATTGCCTACTGTAAAGTGTTTTATCCGCTGGCTTACTATGCAGCATATTTTTCTATCCGTGCGACCGCTTTCAGTTATGAGCTGATGTGTCAGGGAAAAGAAAAACTGGAAGGATATATGCATGAGTACGAAAAGCGCAAGGACGAGCTCTCCAAAAAAGAGCAGGATACCTACAAAGATATGCGTCTGGTACAGGAAATGTATGCCAGAGGATTTGAATTTCTTCCGCTGGATATCTATAAGTCAGAACCGCATCATTTTCAGATTGTGGATGGAAAACTGCTGCCGGCGCTCAATACGATTGACGGACTTGGCGATAATGCGGCAGTTGCGATTGCAGAAGCGGCAAAAGACGGAATTTTTCTTTCCAAGGATGATTTTAGGGAACGGACAAAAGTATCAAAGACAACAATAGAACTGATGAGTGATCTGGGATTGTTTGGCGATATGCCGGAATCCAATCAGCTTTCCCTGTTTGATTTTGGCGCGTAATGTTATGGAAGTTTTGAAAAACAAAAGAGGAGGAACCGCATTTTTGGGTTCCTCCTCTTTTACAGTCTTATAAATTTATTTTTTGATAACGCCGGGATGGAAAGCGGTGAGTGTTCCCGGATGATCGGTCGGTGTACAGAACATTTCTTTTGTCTTAAAATCGGTAAAATAGATGTAACTGGAAGTGACGTTGATATTGGAGTAATTGCCCTGTGCCAGTTCCTGATATCCACTGCCGTCATTTTTGATCATACAAAGGGCCGGATTGTCTTCGGAATAGCGCTGATAAAAAATACTGCTTCCGTATACATTGTAGAGATCCAGACTGTCCTTGGTAAGTGTAACCGGATGACCGGATTTCATATTGGTATGTACCAGGGCGTTGTTCTGATCCACATCCATATAATAGACATTGTCATCACTGGTTACAATCGGTTTGAAAGAATTACATTCATAGACTTTGCTTAAACTGTCACTGGCGGTATCCAGCTGATAGATGGCACCGTCACTTTCGGTTCCGCTGGTATAAATATACTGACCCAGCGTGCTGCATGTAAAAATGTAAGGCGAATATACTTTTTTGCGTCCTTTGCCATCGATTCCGATCTTGTAAAGCGTTGTAGCATCCTTGTCATCATAGTGCAGATAATAAATGTAGTTTCCGACAAGCGAGGCATACAGGCAGGGATCTTTGTCTAAAATTTTAGTGTTTTCTCCATTCTGGTCAATTCTGCACAGACTGTTTCTTGCGTAGGAGAAGAAATCAAATCCGGTTCCATTATTTTCATTATTGCGTACATAGTATACATAATGGTCATCGGCGTTGATATACATGACACGGTCATAACTGAGTTTTTTCAGATGATTGCCGTTTGTATCCATGGAATACAGCCGGTAATCGTCATCCGGATTGGCAAAATAAACGGTTCCGTTTTTCTCACAAAACAAGCCGGCATTGTAAAGGTTTCCGGCAGTATTTCCGTTGACATAGCTTGTGTTGTATTTGATCTTACTTTTCTGATGGCTGTAAAATCCCAGTCCTGCAAATACTACGACCAGAACAGCAATTATAATTATGGGCAAACGTTTTTTCATAATATCGAGTCCTCCTTGGTAAGTTGTATCTTGCCTTTTATACCTTTGTGTTATAAAATTTTATCATAAATCATGAAGGAGCGCTATATGAAAGATTTACTAGATATCCGAAAAGATATTGATAAAATTGACGAACAGATCGTAAAACTCTATGAGGAACGGATGAAACTGACCTCGGATGTGGCTGAATACAAAATAAACACCGGCAAGCAGATTTTTGACAAAGAGAGGGAGGAATCCAAGCTGGCAACGCTGCAGAAAAAAGCGGAAAGTGATTTTACCAGACACGGAATCCGTGAACTTTTTGAGCAGATCATGGCGATGAGCCGTAAGAAACAGTATAAACTGCTGACGGAGCATGGAATTATGCCTCCGCAGGAGTTTGAGCCGATTCACACGCTGGATTATTCCAATGCAAGGATTGTTTTTCAGGGACTCGAAGGTGCCTACAGCCAGCTTGCCATGGAACAGTTTTTTGGAGAAAACTGCAATAATTTCCATGTGGAGAGCTGGAAAGATGCCATGGAGGCCATTAAGAACGGGGAAGCGGATTATGCGGTACTCCCGATCGAGAATTCTTCGGCAGGAATTGTCTCGGAAAATTATGATCTTCTGGTGGAATATGATAATTATATTGTCGGGGAGCAGATCATCCGTATTGATCATGCACTTTTAGGACTGGAAGATGCGGATGAGAGAGATATCCGTACCGTGTATTCGCACAAACAGTCACTGATGCAGTGCAGTGAATTTCTGGACAGTCATGCGGACTGGGAAAAATTCAGTGTCAGCAATAATGCCGTTGCAGCCAAGAAGGTCAAAGAGGATGGGGAGATTTCCCAGGCGGCGATTGCCAGTGCAAAAAATGCCCAGATTTATGGGTTGAAAGTATTACGCAATTCCATTCAGAATAATAAAAATAATTCGACCCGGTTTATTGTTGTGACAGGGAAAAAAGTATATACCGATCAGGCAGACCGGATCAGCATCTGTTTTGAGATTAATCACGAAAGCGGTGCTTTATATCATGCACTGTCGCATTTTATTTATAATGGACTGAATATGACAAATATCCAGTCACGTCCGTTACAGAATAAAAACTGGGAATATCGTTTCTTTGTTGATTTTGAGGGAAGATTTGAGGATCATGCAGTGCAGAATGCGCTGCGCGGACTTCGGGAGGAAACAATTGCATTCCGGATTCTTGGTACGTATTAGTCAGAATTGGTGAAAGAAGGTGGGCGTATGGCAATTCACACATTTGCAGCAATTTATATTGGCACATACGATGTGAGCCTGAAGGTATTTGAGTTTACAAACAGAAAAAAGTTTCATGAGGTGGATCACATCCGGTCCCGGCAGGAACTGGGGAAAGGTGCTTACGGCACCGGGACAATCGGATATGAGCAGGTGGAAGAACTCTGTGAAACACTGGCGCAGTTTAAAGAGATCATGGAAAGCTACAAGGTAGACAGTTATGAAGTCTGTGCAGCCGCCGCACTCCGGGATACCACAAATGAGATATTTGTCCTTGACCAGATTTATCTTAGAACCGGATTCCGGGTAAAGGTGTTAAGCAACTCGGAACACCGTTTTATCAGTTATAAAGCGGTGGCTGGCAGTCCGGTGTTTGAGGAGATGATAAAGACGAGTGCAGCAGTCGTGGATGTCGGCGGGGCGAGTGTGCAGATCACATTATTCCGTGACGGGAAAATGATCACGACACAACACATGGAAACAGGCATTATGCGCCTGCGGAATCTGCTTGGAGACCGCGGATACTCCCTGAAAATGTATGAAAACCAGATTGAGGAATATGTCAATAAAAAACTCGAGGGATTTCGCTCCATGTACATGAATACGCCGGTGGATTATCTGATCCTGATCAGTGACTATGCCGGCGGCCTGGTCAAAAAAATTGAGGAAAAAGGCGGAAAAAGCCGGCAGGTAAAGCTGGATAAATTCTCTAAATTTATCGATAAACTGCTCAAAAAAACACTGGAGGAAATTACAGCGGAACTGAATCTTTCGGATGAGAGGGAACCGTTAATTATTCCGGCACTTGTGCTGTATAAAATGATGGCACAGAATGTGAATCCGAAAGAGGTATGGGTTCCGGGCGCAAATATTCAGGATGGTATGGCATTTGATTATGCACAGCACAATAAACTGCTGGCATCGACACATGATTTTGATGCGGATGTCATTTCGGCGGCCACATTTTTATCGGAGCATTACCACAGTTTTTCTCCACACATTCAGACACTTTCCAAGCTATCCATTAAGATTTTTGATGCGATGAAACAGGAACACGGACTTGGAAAGCGAGCGCGTCTGCTGCTTCAGGTGGCTACAATCCTGCATGACTGTGGAAAGTATGTCAGCTTTGCGGAAGCATCGGAGAGCACGTATCATATTATCATGTCTTCGGAGATTATCGGACTGACCCATCAGGAGCGGGAGAT
>ERZ780002.52-NODE-52-length-55231-cov-22.6141_pt1 | contig 55231 bp, 49 predicted proteins | sample MGYA00511947_ERZ780002 | MGnify/ENA primary metagenome ERZ780002 (study PRJEB29588, sample SAMEA2148558) | human gut metagenome | biome: human gut; feature: human-associated habitat; material: faeces | place: Denmark | collected 2008/2010 ... | reverse complement strand
AAAAAATACCGCAGGCTTTCCGGCTGACCGTCTGGAAAAAATACAGGCTGCCTTTTCCGACTTTAAGAAAGAAGCCTTGCAGAGAAAAAAGGCTGTAAAAACAGGAACAGCCAGCCCGAAAGAATTTACGGACTGGCTGTATCAGCAGAGTAATGTAATTGTGGAGCTGACGGATTATTAAAACTTAGCCTATCGTTCTAATGCGCTCTATAATTGAGTGCTGTTGCAAAGATTTCTTTTGATATACTGATACTACATGATAGACCATCACAACCGCAGCAAAGTATAAAAGCACAAAAAGAACTGGGAAGTGATATTCAAAGTATGAAAGTCCGGGAATTTTTGATATTTGGGTACAAAGCAGCAATCCGATTGGTATGCCTAAAATGCAGCTTCCTATAAAACTTCCAACCAGATAGATGAAACTTTCCGACTGCTGTACTTTTCGCAACTGCAATTTTGTCATACCTGTAGCTTCCAGTAGTGCATAGTCGTGTCTTCTGGCAATGGCATTTGTAATGCTGGTATTCAGCATATTTATAAATGAAAACAGACTAATAAGCACCACCAAAACTGTAATGATGACTTTCGCATTATGGAAGTAATCTTCCAATGCCATAACATCATCAGCCAAAACAGACACATCAACTCTGTCGTCATCTATAAAAATTTCTTTGATTATCTCTGTTGCTACGTCTTTTCCGTTATCATCCAAACAAATATACCATGCAAGCGTACAATTCATTTCTGACAGTGATTTCATATTTTCACCACTTGTATAAATAACAAGCCCAGTATCGCTGTTTTCTACAAATCCGCTTACAACTAACTCCACTTCTTTTTGACCATATCCTGTATCTATGATATACGGCAGATAATCTCCAACTTGAAGCTGCATATTCAGTTTCTGATAATAAGGAGACTGTCTATTGATAGCAACAGGAATTGCTCCATTCTGTAATTCATGACTTGGTTGCATACCCTCAACAATTTCATTTTTAAATGTTTCTGGATTTACAGCATTTTCAATGGACAGTTCAAATTTTTCCCCCTCTGAATTTGTCAGAATGCCGTCCAGCATATACAATTCATAAACATCTTTTACACCTGAAATGTTATACAATTTTTGCTTTTTTTCTTCTGTAAATGGTGTAGATTTCATTAAATCATAGGTGGATTCTTCATCAGCCGTTGAATTTAGTAGTACAAATACATCACTATTTCCCTGGTAAGGTTGTGACGCAAGTCTTTCGGGATTTATCGCATTCAATATTGAAAAAACACCGAACATTAAAATCCCACTCATAATGAGAGATAAAAATGTATAGGCAGCTTTCTTTCTATTGGCTCTACAATACATCCACCCGATTCTTATAGGCGTAAGTTTACGCTTTGCCCCAACACTTCTAAAATAGTTTGTTGCCTGTGTATGTTGTGCTTCTATTGGTGATGTAGATGCAGCCATTTTCGCTGGTGCTTGAAAAGCCAAAGCTGTGATAATCCAAATAAATATGCCGGAGATTACCGCACATACAATGCTTGGTATCCAGTAAAAATGAAGTGGTAAAACTATGTTTACCAGAAAACCGATGACTGTTCCCAACACAATGCAAGGTTTTGCTATTTTGTCACGTTCTTTCTTGACCACTGATTTAATTTGCTGGTATGTTGCGCCGATTGCCCGTAATTGTGCAAATTCATGTACTCGTTGCAGTACAGATACATAAAGAATATTTTTGACAGCCAGCCCTGCCGTACAAAGAAGTACAATAACAATTCCTAAAACAGTTCCTACTGCTTCAGTTGTATTATTTACATGGGTGATCTGCTGCGTACTAAGCGTTGCATTGCACAAAAGAATACCAGAAAAGCTCAACAGAAATGCCGCAATCAAGATGATAACTCTGATTAGAAATGTCCTATTCTTTTCAGAGAATACACTCTTTTCAGCAATCCTTTTCTCTATTCTCTCTGTATCATTTTCAAAAGGATAATTCATAATTCCCACCTCCTTTAACCTACAATTTTGCCATCCTCAATCCGCACAATGCGGTCTGCGAGCTGGGCAATCTCGTTATTGTGAGTAATCATTACAATGGTCTGATTAAATTCTCCGCTGGTACGTTTCAAAAGCCCTAACACATCTGCACTGGTCTTGCTGTCGAGATTTCCAGTCGGTTCGTCAGCAAGGACAATCGCCGGCTTTGTAATTAAAGCTCGTGCAATCGCTACACGCTGCTGTTGACCGCCTGAAAGATTGTTTGGCATATTTTCCAGCTTATCTTCTAAAGCCAGCATATACACAACTTCGTCCATAAATTTCTTATCTACGGTATCACCATCCAATTCCACAGGCAGGGCGATGTTTTCATATACATTCAAAATCGGAACCAGATTGTAGTTTTGGAAAATAAACCCTATGTTACGACGGCGGAAAATTGTCAATTCATCATCATTCTTTTTCGCAAGTTCTTCCCCCCGTACAATCACGCTGCCGGAAGTGGGGGTATCAAGTCCTCCCATCATGTGGAGTAACGTAGACTTGCCGCTGCCGGAAGTTCCAACTACGGCAACAAATTCTCCCTGTTCCACAGTAAAATTTACACCATCAAGGGCACGAGTGATGTTTGGTTCTGTGCCGTAATACTTCTTTAAGTCGATTGTTTGTAAAATGCTCATATTCAAATGCTCCTTTCAAGGCTTTCTACCTGTTGATGAAGTCATTGTAAACCACAAATGTTACACAAATGTCCGAGGTAGGAAAAATTTTTATCGAAAATCGAGATGAAATGTTACAACGCTCGGACATTTCAAAAAAAGTGGCTGTATCTTACCTTACAGGAAGCATAATAGAAAATTCTGAGCCTTGCCCCAGCTCTGAAACGACCTTGATATAGCCCCCTTGCCTTGTTACAATCTCACGAGCCAAATACAAACCTATTCCCACACCCTGTTGATCGTGTACTTCTTCCTCACGATAGAAGCGCCGGAAGATGGCAGCCTGATTGCTTTCTGAAATGCCCTTGCCGGTGTCGGTCACTTTGACCTCTACGTACATTTCCCACTGAACCACTGATACAGAAATCTTTCCACCTGACGGAGTGTATTTTACTGCATTGTCCAGCAGATTGAAAAGGGCTTCGCTTGTCCACTTGCTGTCATGGGAGATTATCAAATTTTCCGGGCAATCCACGGATACAGCAATTTCTTTTTTCTCTGCGGCATATACAATACTGCTCATAGCTTGTGCAAGCGTATGGAATAAGCTGCTGTCTTTCTTTTCTAATCGTATTGCTCCGGTTTCTAACCGGGATGTTTTAACCAGTGCTTGGAACAGAAAATCCAGTTTATCAGTCTGACTGCGTATGCCTTGCAAAAAGTCCATCCGTTCTTCTTCTGAAACAGGCTTTGTTAAAAGTGTGTCCGTTACCATTTGCAAATTGCTGACAGGCGTTTTGACTTGATGCGAAATATCAGAAATCAGCATTTGAAGCTCCTGTCGTTCCATGTCTACCTTGTGCCGATTTTCCTGCATAATCTCATACAACCGGATTAAGCGGTGGTTGATACGGGCAAAAAGAGTTTCACTATCATTTGACTTTTGTAATTCCTCGTTTCCATCAATCATGTTGTCCAGCGTCCGGCACAAATTAGAAGTAAAATGAGAAAGGCGTTTTCCAAAAAACAGCACCAATAGCCAAATCCAGAAAAATGCACAGAGTGTCAATGTTCCACCTGCTATGAAAATTCGTATATCCTGCATTATACCGCCGAGAATACCGGTAATTACCAGCATAGAGAAAACCATGCCAGCACTAATCAGTCTACAAATTTTCTTAGCAGAAAGGTTATTCAGTTTCATTTCTTTTCGCCTCCTGTCCATTGATACCCCATACCGTAAACCGTTTTGATATATGTGTCGCCATCCGCTTCAATCTTACTGCGAATGCGGCTGATAGAAGTAGTAAGGGTATGTTCATCTACATATTTTTCATCAATGTCCCACAGCCTTTCCAAAAGTTGTTGGCGGGTAAGTACCTGCTTCGGATTTTTAAGAAATAGGTTCAGCATTTTATATTCCATCGCAGAAAGCGCTAATGGTTTCCCGTTCAAACTTGCAAATTGTTCCGAAAAATCCAGAAACAGGCTACCATCCTCGTAAATATCCTTAGCTGGTTTGTGATGTTCCAACATAGCGAACATGGCTTTGATCTTTCGCTGCAAAGCACTAATCGAAAAAGGTTTCGTGATATAATCCACTGCACCAGCTTCATATCCTCGTATCTGATCGCTTTCCTGATCGTTGGCAGTTAGAAATATAACTACTGTATCAGGATGCTCTGGCTTGATAAGACGGCATAGGTCATAACCATTTCCGTCTGGTAAATTTATATCCAGCAATACCAAATCAAAAATGTTTGTTTTTAATGATTCAGCGGCTGTCCTTGCATTCAGAACAGAAGTTATTGTGTAACCGTCCAATTCCAAATTATAAGTAAGCGTTTTATTCAAAAGATTATCGTCTTCGACAATTAAAATCTGCTTCATATTGTCACTTCCTTTTCTTTTTGCAGATAGTATAACAGGCAAATGTCCGAGAATTGTTACAAGGACAAATATATTTTCCATTTTACAGCTTTTTTCTGTGTACTGCAATTTTATAAAAGAAAGGACAGCAGTGTCAAATTGCTGTCCTTACGGCTTATTATAGCTGGTAGTGTATAAGCGTGGGTTCATCATATTTGGTGTGGTATCTTTAACTATGGGAAACTCCCAATTCCCATTTTGAAATTGTTTGCCGTGTAACTGTTACCTTTTCAGCGAGTGCCTCTTGCGAAAGTCCTCGTTGCTTTCTTAATTTCTGTATTTTCTCTCCGAGTGTCATAATATCCCTCCTGCTACTTTGATTATGAAAAAATCATAGCAGACAAGCCGTTTTATATCTACCAACACACGCAGGAACAACCGCAACGAACCGTTGCAACGGGTAGCTATTACCAATTTTATCCCGTCTGTCCCTCATTTTTCGGTTCTTTGTCCGGCTCCAACTCAATCACATCCAAAATACCACAATTCAGGGCTTCGCAAATACGAACCAGCGTTTCCATACTGATATTTTTCCCCTTACCCATGTTGGCAATCATATTTGTGGTAAGACCGGCGGCAAGCCGCAAGTCCTCTTTTCTCATATTACGCTCAACCAGCGTGTTCCAGAGGGGTTTATAGCTTATGTGCATTTATCCTCCTGCCTTTCTCCCGGTTCTGGGGTTCCTGTTCCCATTATATCAAAGTTCTTGCTATTCCACAAACATTTCTTGACACAATCGCCGGTTCCGTCTGGATTGTGCTTTTCCTTTCTTCTCTTGATTACATCTACTTAGCCATAAGCTGCTTCGTAGGCTGTGGAGAAAGTGGCGGCACAGAAATACAATGCAGAGTTGTAGGACACAAATCTTATTGAGAAATTTTATCGTTGACACTGTGGGATAACAGAAATATAATCAAAAAAAATTGAAGAAATGCTCGCAGGAGGTACATAATATGTTAAAGTGTTTACAGCGCGTGAATTGGAAAAAAGTAGGACTTTTTGCTGCCGGTTTTGCATTTGGAACTGCCGGAGTTAAGATTTTATCCAGCAAAGATGCAAAGAAGGTATATACAAATTGTACTGCTGCCGTATTAAGGGCAAAAGACAGTGTTATGAAGACCGTCAATACAGTTCAGGAAAATGCAGGAGATATTCTTGCGGATGCCAAGGCAATCAATGAAGAAAGAGCAGCCAAGGAAGCAGAAGAATTTGAGGATGTCAAAGAAGATACTGAAGAAGCAGAAGAATCCGAGAAATAGAAAAATATTATGAAGTTTATAATACGACATGAATCAGATAAGCGGATGAGAGTTCATTTCGCAGTCAGTAGAATGACATATAAAGAAGCGGATATTTTGTTGTATTTTCTTAATAATACTAAAAATATCACTTTTGCAAAGGTATATGAAAGAACTGCAGACGCGGTTATAGAATACAAGGGAAAACGGACAGATATAATCAACACATTGAGACGTTTCCACTATGAAGATATCGAGGTGCCCGCAGTAATTACAGATAATTCCAGCAGACAGGTTAATGCGGAGTATCAGGAAAAACTTGTAACAAAAATTGCACTGCATTACGCAACCAGATTTTTCATACCATTACCTGTAAGGGCTTTGATGGTAATATCAAAATCTTTTAAATACATAGGAAACGGAATCAGAACCTTGCTCAGACATAAGATTGAAGTGCCTGTTCTTGATGCAACCGCAATAGGAGTATCCATCCTCAGGGATGACATAGGAACCGCAGGCTCAATTATGTTTATGCTTGGCATAGGCGAGATACTTGAAGAATGGACACATAAAAAATCCGTTGGTGACCTCGCAAGAAGTATGTCACTTAATATCAGCAAAGTATGGCTGTCGGTTGATGGAAAAGAAGTTCTTGTATCCTCAAATGACGTTAAACCGGGAGACAAGGTTGTAGTACATATGGGTAATGTAATACCTTTTGACGGAAAAGTATATGACGGTGAAGCCATGGTCAATCAGGCATCCCTTACAGGCGAATCCGTTGCCGTAAGAAAAGCAAAAGACGCAGTTGTATATGCGGGAACCGTTGTAGAAGAGGGCGAAATTACGATCCTTGTAAATCAGACTAAAAATTCAAGACGTTTTGAAAAGATTGTTGCAATGATAGAAGAATCCGAAAAACTCAAATCGGGATTGGAAAGCAAGGCAGAGCATCTTGCAGACCGTCTTGTTCCATACAGTCTTGGCGGTACGATACTTACTTACCTTTTAACAAGAAATGTGACGAAGGCACTTTCTATCTTAATGGTAGATTTCTCCTGTGCCTTAAAGCTTGCAATGCCTATATCCGTACTTTCTGCGATTAGGGAGGCAAATGCCCATGACATTACTGTCAAGGGTGGTAAATTCCTTGAAGCAATGGCAGAAGCAGATACAATTGTATTTGATAAGACAGGCACACTGACAAAGGCAAGACCAACAGTTGCGGATGTGGTTTCATTCAACGGAGAAACACCGGACGAACTTTTAAGAACGGCTGCATGTCTTGAAGAACATTTCCCACATTCAATGGCAAAAGCGGTAGTCAATGCGGCTATGGAAAAGAATCTGCTACATGAAGAAATGCATACCAAGGTAGAATATGTTGTGGCACATGGAATATCAACCATGATAAACAATAAAAAGGTTATCATCGGCAGCTACCATTTTGTTTTTGAAGATGAAAAAAGTATTATTCCTGAGGACAAAAAGGATTTATTCAATACACTTCCGGAGGAATATTCACATCTTTATATGGCAATCGACGGTGTTCTTGCGGCAGTTATATGCATAGAGGATCCGTTAAGGAAAGAAGCAGAAGACGTAGTCAGAAAACTTCACAAAGCAGGTTTTACAAAGATTGTTATGATGACCGGTGATAGCGAAAGAACAGCAAAAGCCGTTGCAGGACGTGTAGGCGTTGACGAATATTACTCGGAAGTGCTTCCTGAAGATAAGGCAGGCTTTATAGAAAAAGAAAAAGCGGCAGGAAGAAAAGTAGTGATGATAGGCGATGGCATTAACGATTCGCCGGCATTATCGGCAGCAGATGTAGGAATAGCTATCAGTGACGGTGCCGAAATAGCAAGGGAAATTGCGGATATTACAATAGGAGCCGATGACCTTTACCGTGTTGTTACTCTGAAAAACTTAAGCGATGCCTTAATGAAACGTATCGGTAAGAATTACAGAACCATTGTCGGTTTCAATTCCATGTTAATACTCCTTGGAGTTGCAGGTGTCATACAGCCTACAACATCAGCTTTACTTCATAATTCTTCAACCCTTCTTATAGGACTTGAAAATATGAAGAACCTGTTGGATTAAAAAATTAAGATAATAATCCATGTGTTTGCAATCAGGCAAATGCATGGATTTTATTGTTTGTTGAGGAGTCCGGAAGGATATATATGATGAATTTAGCAATTCGTCAACTGTGCCGGTTCAAAATAAGCCGTTTCTATCCCCTGCAGAATACCGCCAGTTCTCTCTGGAAAAACGTGCTAAACTTCTTCCGCCACCCTCTGATGACCGGATGGAAGAACTAAAAATTGGTAGAGAAACACAAACTGAGCGAGAGTTGAATTCTACCCAGAGGTGCTTGAAATGAGCAAAGGGGTAGAAAAAAGCAAGCAGGATAAGAGTCGAATTCTACCCGAAGGTACCTGAAATGAGCAAAAGGGTAGAAAAAAGCAAGCCGGATAAGAGCCGAGTTCTACCTAGATGTGCTTGAAATGAGTAAAAGGGTAGAAAAAAGCAAGCAGAGCAAGAGCCGAGTTCTACCCAGAAGTACCTGAAATGAGCAAAAGGGTAGAAAAAAGCAAGCAGGATAAGAGTCGAGTTCTACCCAGAATCCCTGAAATGAGTAAAAGGGTAGAAAAAAGCAAGCAGGATAAGAGCCGAGTTCTACCTATAGGTGCTTGAAATGAGTAAAGGGGTAGAAAAAAGCAAGCAGGATAAGAGTCGAGTTCTACCCATAAGTGTGTCTGATATACCCGAAGAAATAGAGGTCAATATTGATATTGAAATGGGCGGATACTTATTTGAATAAAATATGAGATTATCCAAAGGAGGAGCGTTTACAAATGAGTTCAGTTACAAAAAGAATTAGTGAAATAAAACAACCACGAGGAGGATATGTAAAGCCATCTCAATTTGAGATACATAGAATTGATGATGGGCATATTTTGTCTGAAAACGAAAATATCCATGCTTCTGTCGTTGGAATGACTGTGGACTATTTAACAAGGTTTGCAATGGGATCAGAACTTTTAGAAGCATTTAAAATATCCTGCATGGGCGCGAAAATGGCAGAAGAATTGTTTAAACAAAAAAATGCCATGAAAAAGGCAAGTAAATTGTTAGCTGGAATAAAAGCCATTGATGAAAAAGCAATTACAAACGCCTGCAAATTAGTAACATATGATGTATGGTTTAGAAACCCAATGGGAGCAATAATGGCTAAAGGCACAGATGAAATCAATCCAGACACAGAAACCATACAAAACATAAAAATAATGGTTCAACGAAGTGTAGATTTTTGGGAAAACTACGGACCTATTGTAAAAGACGGTTTTACATTTGAGCCTAATGGCTATACGGAAACGGTTAATTCGGGAGATGGCGATTATCTTACTACCGATACTTTGTGGGATTTTAAGGTAAGTAAATCAAAACCGACTAATAAACATACACTGCAACTATTGATGTACTGGGTAATGGGGCAACATTCTGGTCAAGAAATATATAAGAACATTCAAAATTTGGGGATATTTAATCCTCGATTAAATGAAGTTTATTTACTCAACATAAATACTATATCGAAAGAGATAATTACAGAAGTAGAAAAAGATATTATATGTTATTAACTTTTTAAGTCTATGAAAAAAGCAAAGCCAGACGAGCCAATCAACGGTCAAGATGAACGACGCATTTATGCGCCGCCGTTGACAGCCCCGCCCGTCTTTGCTAAAGGGTAATCAAGGCGGGAACGCCCTAAAATGGCTCCCAGCCCATTTCAATTTTGAGAAAAAAACCGTCTGCTTTTTCGTGACTGTGGCTATCCGTATGGAACATTTTGTCCCGAAGTCTGGCAAGGGACGGAAGTTCCATATAGGCCCTGTTTGCTGATGAAACCAGCCCTGCGCTTGCGGCTCCACGCCACGCAATCACAGACCTATTTTCCTGCCGTTTCAAATCCCCTTGCCCTCCCCCGGTTGGCAACGGCATTTTCACGGCAACGCTGACAGGGCGTATAACACACTACACTTTGCAAGCAAAGTCGTGTGCCAAGGGGCACCTTTGGAAACCCCGGACAACAAAACAGTCTGAACACCTCGCACTTTCCCGTGCTTGATGTTCAGACTGTTTTGTTGTCAGCAGCCCGTTTCACGGTCTGCCTTTTGTGCCCTTGTCCATAATTTTTCCGTATAAAAGCCTACTTCCAGATAATTTCTGCCGATGCGGCGGATTATTCGAAAATGGCGGTTTGAACCCATCCGCAGTTAAAATAAAAAGGTATATGAATAATAAAAAGGTTGAGTGATACATCGCCACATATAAGCCGCATAGAACCTTGTCATACGAAAGGCGAAGGGGAAACGGAAATGCTCCTATCTGCCTCGCCAAAAAGAGAAATGTGAAACGGGGGCGAAGCAATGAACCGTCCAAACGGCTTGAAAGCAAATCGACCGTTGTTTTTTCTTCCTGCCGCAAAAACAGCCGAGAGTGACCACCAAATATATGACACAGCCTTGATCATGGAGAAAAATCTGCAAATATATCCTCTGTTTCGGATACTGCCGGACGGATATGCAACACCATCTCCCGATTATTAATCGCAGATGAATTTGACAACCCCGAAAAACTTCGTGCAAAGTCGTCCGCGTGGGTTTGCTTTTATTCGGATATTCGTATATAATGTATTACATTGAGTATTATCCATGCGGAGGTGCGGTATGAACGGGATTAAGGGCTATATCTCCATTCGGGAGGCGTCCTACCGTTGGGGCGGATCCCATCCGCATTGGAATTGAAAGCATCCGCAAAAAGGAAGTGAACGCTATGACTTGCGACGAGGCTTTATACCGCCAATATCTGAGCGGTGACGACGAAGGGCTCGATGCCCTGATGAAAAAATACGGCGACCCCCTGACCCTGTATATCGACGGATATCTGCACGACGTTCACGAGTCCGAAGAGCTGATGCTGGACGTTTTCGCCTATCTGTTCACGAAAAAGCCTCGCATCCGGGACGGCGGCTTAAAGGCGTATCTCTATAAAGCGGCGCGGCACATGGCACTGCGCCATAAGAGCAAACGAAAGCCGCTGTTCAGCCTTGATGCGCTGACCAACGAGCCGGACGGACGGCTGCTGACGGAGGAGGTCATCCGGACGGAGGAGCGAAACCGCATTCTGCATTTCTGCATGAGCGAAATGAACCCGGACTATCGGGAAGTCCTCTATCTCACCTATTTTGAGGATATGAGCTACGCACAGGCGGCGGAGGTCACGGAAAAAACGGTAAAACAGATCACCAACATGGTGTATCGCGGAAAGAAAAGCCTGCGAAGGCTCTTAGAACGGGAGGGAATCACAAATGCGGAGTTATGAAGAGCGCGTCGCGGAGACAAAGCGGCGCATCGCCAAAATTGAGCGGGAGAAACGGCTGCGGCGTAATACGATTACCATGGCTTCCGCTGTGGCGGCGTGCCTTGTGCTGCTCATAGGCGCGTCCTTCGCCATGCCCGGTATTGTCGTGAAAATCCAGACCGGCAACTACTCCGGCTTTGAAACGGCGGCAAGCATCTTTCACAGCGGCGTAGCTTTAGGATACATTGTTATCGGACTGCTGGCGTTTTTACTCGGCGTGTGCGTGACCGTTCTGTGCTTCCGGCTGCGGCAGATGAACCGTGAGGACGGGCAGGACAAAGAAAGCGAGGATGCGCATGGAGCTGATTGAGAACCTGCTGCAATTACTGACTACGTTCGTCGGTGCGCTGCTTTCTGGCATATCCTACCGGAAAAGCCGCAGGCAGGCGTATTTTATGCTACTGTGCTTCTACGGCTGCTTTGCCCTCGGTGCGCTCTACTGGACGCTGTATCTGCTGCTGTTCGATACCACACCGCGGGTTTTTTATGTGTCGGAGTTCGGCTGGGTGGCCAGCGTAATTTTCCTGCGTATTTTGCAGGCCACGCTGACAGGAACAAATGAGCGCAGTTTCCGCTGCCGAAGGGCATGGCTTGCGCTTGCGTTCGGCGTGCCGCTGCTGGCATTCTACTGCACTTTCGGGGATATTCTCTCCAACCTGATCTGGTGCGGCATGATGATATGGCTCTCCTTCTGCGCCATTCGAGGGCTTGCCTATGCGAAAACGCAGATGGGCGTGGCGCGGAATATGCGGTGGTTTCACATCGGCGTGCTGTGCTTTGCGTTTGCGGAGTATCTGCTTTGGACGGCGGGCTGCTTTTGGCCGGATACCTCACCGACCAGCCCAACCTTCTGGTGCGATATGTTGCTGACGTTTGCGATTCTGGGGCTGCTGCCCGCCACGAGAAGGGCGGTGGAAGCATGACCTATATTGAAAACATCTTCATCTGCATGGTATCTCCCCTGCTGGTGGCCGCTCTGTGCATGGGCAGGCGGCAGCTACGCTTATTCCTGTTCTGCATTGCCGGAATGGGGGTGTGTCTGCTCTCGGCCTATATCAACACCTTTCTCGCGGCGGTGTATCAGGCGGATGCCCTTGCCGCCACGGCGGAGATTGCGCCGGTGGTGGAGGAAATGATGAAGCTGCTGCCGCTGGTGTTCTATCTGCTGGTGTTTGAGCCGGAGGGGGATAAAATCAAGGCTGCCGCCATCACGGTTGCCCTCGCATTTGCCACCTTTGAAAATGTGTGCTATCTCATCCATAACGGCGCTGACCGCTTCTCCTTCATCTTCTTCCGGGGCTTCGGCACGGGAGCCATGCACGTCCTCTGCGGCCTGATCGTGGGCGGCGGGCTTGCCTACACATGGCGGCGGACGTGGCTAAAGGTCGCGGGCACCTGCGGACTGCTGGGCGCGGCCATTACCCTCCACGCCATCTATAATCTGCTGATCGCCTACGGCGGCGCGGCGCAGTACATCGCCTACGCCCTGCCGGTGCTGCTGGTGGCGGCAGGAAGGCTATCCGTTTTCCGATTATCACGGAAGCAATAACCGAATATCCACTCTCTGAGAGCTGCTTTTTGGCGGCTCTCTATTTTTTTTGAAAAATTTTGCGTTTTGGGTGAGAGTTTTTTCGATTTTTTGTACCTATATAAGTGAAAGGGTTTTTAAGCCGCATTTAAAAGAATCCAGAGAGGAGGTTCAAACGATATGTACGATACCGCAAGACGTGTCACACTCGTCAAGCAGCGGGTGAGGGAAAACACCCGCCGAAGGCAGCGGCGCGAGGCAATAAGCCTCTCCGCAGTGTGTATGCTGCTGTGCGCAGCGCTGACGCAGGCGGCGGACGCATTTGCAGTGCAGGGACATACCGCTGCATGGGGCAGCTTCGGTGCGATGCTGCTGCGGGAGGACGCAGGCGGCTATGTGCTGGTGGGCGTCGTCTCCTTTGCTGCGGCGGCGGTCATCACTGCGCTGTGCTTTCGGCTTAGAAACAGAGAAAATCGTAGAAAAGGCGGAGCGGATAAGCCCGCACGACACGAAAAGGAGGAGAAAATCCAATGAAAAAACGAATACTCAGTATCTTACTTATATGCTGCATGGTGCTGACCATGCTGCCGACAACTGCGTTTGCTGCGGTGAGCGATTCGCTGGGCAACACACCTGAGGAAAATCAGGAGATTTTGGAGCAGCTCTCCGCCTTGACCGGCGGTAGCAGCGACCAAGTGCTTTCCATGCTGAACGCTTTGGGGCTGCTGGATGAAGACGGCAATTTCAAGGTGGATCAAACCATCACGCTGGACGGCCAGGTGTTGACACTGGCGGCTGTCATGGAGCTGCTGGAAAATCCCGCCACGGATCTCACCCGCATAGCCGACGTGGATGGGACTCCGGTGGCGCTGGGCGATTTGAAGACCATGATCCAAATCGAACAGGAGCTGCAGCGGATCAAGGACACCTATTTCTCCGACAGGGAGTTTACCGGGGAAGCTCTGGAGAATCTCAATAGCCTGACGGAGCAGCTGGAGCTGCAGGGCATCAGTTTGCGGTATTCCGCCTTTACCACACCGCCTGTGGGCGTTGAGACGGTGGATATGAGCGGCATGATGAGCCAAACGCTGGATAATCTCGCAAACAAGAAATGGGAGTCCGGGACTTTTACTGTATACCGCGGAAAACCGGTCGGCTTTTCCTACCGCATTCAAGAAGGCCAGCTCAGCGAGTATATCGACGGTGTGGAGGTCTCGATAAGCGGGAAGAGTGGGGACCTCCAAAGCGACGGGTCCTACAAGCTGACCTATGACGTAGGCGAAACTTTTAGTTTAGGTGGTTGTAAAATCACTGTCAAGGTTAAAACCAAAGGAAATACCCAATACTGGCACGATAATTCTTATTCCTATGGTGACCTGCTGGGGATGATTGAATTTTACGATGCGGAAAATCTGGTGTTCTATGACGGCGCCAGCTATGCCGACCACCATCAGCTCAAGCTAATAAAGACGGTTGGCGCCCCCACAATACAAACATCAATGACCGCGCCGAACTATGAGGAAAGATACGAAAGCACAACCACAATACAGGGGGATATGTATATTCCTTTGCTGGCAGATAAATACACTGTCGGCGGCGGTGCCGACAATCCGGACTTCGTTGCGTTAAGCGATACCATCAGAATTTTGGAGGGTGCTCGCAACTCGGTGCTTCCCGACAGCTCCGCCCCATTTTATCAGCCATACCAAATCGACGCCAGCATCACGTTTGACTGGAGTACCGACAAAGCTGCCTATACTGGCAATGCGCCGTATGGCTGGTATAAAAACCAGCCCTTTGCCCCGTTCTATCTGACGGAGTACAAGTTCAATGGAAGCACTCTGGAGCTCAGCAGCGACAGAACGAGAGCGCTGGGCTGTACGATTAACAAGGGCGAAACGGTCAACATCTCCCTGCAGTCTACCACGCAAAACAGAGGGGATCAGCAGTACTGGCTGCCCTTCCGACTGTATATGAAAAGTGTACAGGGCGAAATCCAAAATTCCTGGGCCACCACCAAGAACAGCAACGTCTCCGCCATGCTGGTGGACACGGACAATCCCACCATCCAAAGCGTCACGGCCCCGGCGGGAACCTATGCCAGCGGACAGCACGTGCCCATCACAGTTACCTTTAACGAGTTCGTGGATCTTAGAAGCGCCATCGTGACCATCAATGGCAAAGAGTATAGCGCCGATGCGCTTTCCATGAACAACTACGGCGTCACGGCAATGCTCTGGTACCCAGTGCAGGATACGGATGACACCACGGTCACCGTCAATGGTATGACCGGTGTGAAGGATGTTTTCGATCATCCGCTGGATACCTCACTCTATCCAAGCAATTCGATTACCGACGTTACGCTGAAGAGCGTCTTGATGCGCAACGCTCCCACCGAGCTGACGGCCGCCTACGCCGACGGCAAGGCATCGTTCACGATGAACGCCAACATGGAGCAGGCCTACAAGACCGTATACAGCAATTATCACACCCCGGCAGGCACAGACCCGAAGGAAGCCCCTTTCCGCCTCGAGCTGAGGTACGACTCCGCGGCTGAACCAATCCATCTGCAGGTCTATCTGGACACAGAGAAGGAAGCCTTCACCATTAGCGACTACGCAATCGCACCCGCTGCTTTCGACCGCACCTATACGGTGACGCTGCAGGCCAACGAGGGCACGAAAGACGCTCCTAACTGGGTGAATGTGCTTCCCCTGACCCGGCAGTTCACGGTGGCAAAGAAAGTTTCCGCGCACACGGTGACCATCGCCCAGGAAGCGAATGACGCCGACTATACGATTTCCCTCGCCGAAACCACCCGCCCTACGCTTAAGGCTGAGGTTTTTGGGGAAAACGGTGAGCAGGCAAGCTACACTACCGGTAAATGGAGCAGTAGTGACACGCTCATTGCCACCATCAACGAGGATACCGGCGTTGTTGCCACCACAGGAACCAAGGTAGGAGCCGTCACCTTTACCTTTACGGCGGACAACGGGACTGAGGACACTGCCGATGATGTGACGGGTGAGTCAAAGCCTTATACCGTGACGGCAGGCGATTCCCTGGCACTGGTGATTCCCGGCGGCTCGTCCATCGTGACGCGGGTAAATCAGCCCGCCACCGTACTGTGGAGCTCCAACGCCGCGCTGATGGCACCGAATAAAGAGTTTAAGTACAGGATTGACCTGTATGAGGGTAACTATGCGAATAAGGCGGCGCTGAGCGGCCTCAATCCCGTTGCAACTTATAAAGCCGGCAAGGATAAAAACAGCGTGCGGATCAAGGAGAATGTGCTCTCCAAGCTCTCCACCGGCAATACCCCTGCCTACACGGTATTGGTATCCATGCCGCACCCCAACGCCAAGGGTGAGAACGTCCGCCTGTCGGCACTTGCCTGGATCATCGTGCAGGCACCACCTGCCACAGCCAAGCTGACACCGCCCCAGAGCATTTACCTCAAGGATACCGACGTCGCCGTCAATATCGACTGGTCGGTGAAAAACGCCACTGATGGGGCCTCTCAACCGGCCACACTAACCATTACCCGGGTCACAGAGGACAACAACACCCAAGTGGTGGCCAGTGAGCGTCTATCCGGTACCTTTGGAAGTTACTCCCTGCCATTACAGAGTGTGAAAGCCGGCAATCTAAAGGACACCTATCAAGTGGTTTTGAGCGTGGAGAATCCTGGTGAGGAATCTCCAAGCACCGACTCATTCCCACTGTATGTCTACGATGCTGACGCACTGAAGGTGCAGGACGACAAAGGAAACACGATTTCTAAGCTGACCATGGACAATACCTCCAAGGTCAGCGGCAACCTGCCCACCGATACAGCTAAAATTTTGCAGCTGCGCCAGGAGTTGGGGCTGATCGAGTACATAGGCATCAACTATGACGAGTACGGATGGAACTCCTTTAAAGACGGCATCCGGTGGCTCTCCAGCAACAACAATGCCATTTCCGTCAACTACAAGCAGGGAGGATTGTATGAGGACATCAGGAACTTCTCCTTTGATTCCTACCTTCCCGAAACCAAAATGGCGCTGTCTGCCTTGGCCAACGGCACCGCAACCGTCACGGCTACCCATGCCGCCACGGGCATGCGTGCCGACGTACAGGTGACAGCGAAAACGCTGCAAAATAAGTTCTATCTCTTCCAGTTGACGCCTGCAGCGGAAACAACGCTGCAATACACCGACGGCAAAGGTGTGCCTAAAACGGTCACGACCAACAGTGAAGGCGTGCTGGCACTTTACGAACCCAACGGAATCGCCAGTGAGGTGTCTCTGCGGTCCGGCTCCGGCGAGGATATTTATTTAGGTACCATCTATAAAGAAAATCTGCGTTCCGGCGAGCGGGATGCCACAAAACTGCAGCTTTATCCTTTGAATACCTTCAGCCTTCGGCGAGTCGCCCGGGCATCTGTGACGCTTATCACGCCGGGTGGCAATCCTCTGGCGAACAAAACGGTGACCGTTCGCGGTGGCGTTTATAAAAACGGAGGCTACTGCGAGACAGCTCTGCTGGGCTCCAGGGCAGGAGCACTTGTCAGTGGCATCACCGGCGACACCTATACCACGGATGCGGCGGGAAATATAACCGTCTATCTGGATTCCACCCAGTTCTGGTCAGCCGAAAAGGGCGAGAGCAACACCACGGCGCTTTCCGCTCTGGATCAGCTGGAGTACATTCTGGAGATCAGCGCAATTGACGGCGACAAGTACTATCCGCTGCTGCTGACCGTCAACGGCAAGCTGGGCGTGGACGATGTAATGCGCACCGCAGAGGGCGTTGTCTCTCTGGAGCGCGTGCCGGAGGGGGAGGAAAACAAACCCTTCATTGTGGCGCAAAGCGTTGATTACGGTCTTGCCAACGGTCAGAAGGTGGATGTCCGCAACTCGACTGGAAAAATTGGCCCTAACAGCAGCTTTAAAACAGCAACCCTGCACACCACCATGTTCCTCTGGGGCGAGAAGATTGCCAACGCGAAGAATTACAGTCTCAAGCTGGCGGACGAATACGGCATTCTTCCTGCCGCCCAGAGCAGCAGTACCAAACAGTACCCATTCTCATCCATCCCTGTAGCGGAAAACGATCTGACCCTCACAGAGGCCACCATGACCACCTCCGGATGGATTGCCGACGGCAAGGATGTAGGTATGAAAACGCAGCTGAGCCTGAACGGCAGCCTGTTGCAAGAGAAAATAATGCCATTCCGGGTCGTTGATCTGACCCGAGTTCCCAAGGTGACAGAGGATGACCGCGTCACCGGTATTCTGCTGACGATGAAGGACTCCAGTGGAGTGAATGACGTTGACTTTGGCGGAGTGGGCGATAGTAATATTCTCAAGGTGCTGACTGGACGGCTGGATGATCTGAGCGGTCCGGTGGACACATCCGTGTTCAAAATGATTATCACCCCTAGCGAAGATCCTTCCGTGTTCCGTGCCATGATTTGGGCCGGGTACAATACGCTGGAGATGGAGGACATGGACTATTCCGAGGACGGCGTGGCCTTGGGTGCGAATGTGCTGACGCAGAACCTTGAAGTGGGCGTGCCCGGGACCGGGGATCTGAGCCAGATGGCCAAGGGTACCTATAATCCTAAGGGAGAGTACAAAGCCAACTCCATGGCCGGCAAGGTCACCAACACGGATCTCAACTTGCAGTTGGAGGGCTTTTACGAAGCGGAAATCCGCTATAACGCCGAAAAAAAGGAGTGGGAGGTTTTCACCGTAGGCGGTGGCTTTACCGCCGGCGTTGGCGTGGGCTTCACATTCAGCGTGAACGCCATGGCTGGCCCCGTGCCGTTGACAGCAACCTTTGAGCTGGGTGGTGCCATTCAGCTGGATTTCCGTACCGCAGTGCGCTACGGTCAGCAGGGCGAGGGTACAGAGCTTGCCTGGAGTGATCCTACGGCCACGGCAGTGAATGACTTTTTGACCACGCTGCGTATCAACGCCTATGTCCACGCGTTTGGCGGCATTGGCTTTGACTATTCGGTCGTGGCGCTGAAGATCGGTCTATTCGGCAATTTGGATGTGGACAGTCAGAATAAGTTCCTTTCCCGCACCTATCTTGCCGACGAGACAAAGCGCCAGATCAACGGTCAGGCCCTGGGAATCCAAAGCGAAGTGGGAATCAAATTTGTGGCCAGCTTCCTGTTTATCTCCTACGAGGCGGTGATCGCCTCCGGAACCCTTGGAGGCACCAAGACTTTTAATGACTGGAAAACAATCGACAACTACTGGAATAACGCCACCAGTGGGCTGAGCCTTGCCTCGCTGCGGATGGCGGCGGCCCAGAGCGGAATGCAGGTGGCTTCTGGAAGTGCAACGCTCCAAAGCCGGGACTATCTGGAGCAATATGCCCGTACTTGGGGCCAGCCCCAGCAGCGGATGAGACTGTTCTCTCTGAACTCCACCAGTGGACTGGAAAACATCCAGACCAATGCCAACCCAACATCCTATCCACAGCTCAGCGATGACGGGAAGGTATTGGCCTACATCAACGACGGCAACAGCAGCAGTATTTACGACAGCCGGGCACATTTCTCCACCCTCAATGGCAGCGGCTATTCTGTCTCCAGCAAAATTGACAATCCTACAGGATTCTCCGGCTACGGCGACACGAGCGTTTCTTTGTCCGGTACTGACAGCTTCGCGGCGGCTGCTTGGGTTCGCATGGGCACCGACCTGCCGGGTAAAAATGCCGGTGATCCAGTGACATTGGAAGAGCAAAACCTGCTGATGAACAGCACGGAGATCGTAGTGTCCGTCTATAACGGCACAACCTGGACTTCCACCCGCCTAACCAACGACGGCACGCCGGATCTGGCACCAGTCACGGCAGTGGGCGGCGACGGCAAGGCCATCGTGTTCTGGCGCAGCGTCTACACCCCAGATCCTGGTACGCAGGGCAGCAACTTGCTGAACTTCACGACCAGAGATTGTATCATGTACAGTTGCTATGACAGCAGTAACGGCGACTGGAGCAATGCCAAAATGCTTTATAACGGTGCTACTGGCAGAGTGAAGGCGTTGCAGGCGGCCATGCTGCCCGACGGAACCGCTATGGCGGTTTACTCGCTGGACCGCAGCGGAACCGGAGATACCTCCGCCTACGAGATCGCCTATTGTACCGTGGCTGCTGACGGAACTCCCGGTACAGCCATGTTGGCGACCCGTGACAGCAATCTTGACGAAAACCCTCAGGTCGTTGCAGCCAACTTCGGCAGCGGGGATGACCGATTTGTCATCGGTTGGCACAGCGTCCGAGACGGCAGCAGCGATATCCAGCTGTTGGCTGTGGACGGCAGTGGCACCATGTCCAACAGTTTCCCTGGCTCTCTGTCTGCCCTGACTAACAGCGGCAACGCCGACGTGGGCGGAGACTTCCGCTTCGCTTCACTCAGCGGGGATCATCGCAGCCTCAATGATCTTACCATCGTCTGGAATGAGACTGTCAATGACGTCAACGGCGCGGTAGATCACGGCATTTTGAAGGCGGCCAAGCTGCGTTATGCCACAAATACCTATACTCTATCCGCACCGTTGGAACTGGCAGAGCTGCCGGATCGCACGCTGGCTGACCACTTTGATGTCTATGTCAGCGGCAGCAATCAGGCGCAGGCTGTCATTCAGGCCACCTTCTATGACGATGAAAACCCGCAGGTAATCGGCGGCGTGACCGTTCCGGGTGAGAAAACGAACCTCTATACCGCTACCTCTGATTTTGTCACCGATGCGGTGGAAGTGGAACAGATCGGTGTGGATTATGCAACGCTGGCGCTGAACAGCCTGACACCTATTAGCTTTACCATACGCAACACCGGGCTGAACGATGTGACAAACCTAAAGGTCAGCATTGGCAGCGGGGAAACCGCCACCCTTACGGAAACACTGCTGCCAAATGAAAGCACCACCCTTACCGTCTGGCACCATGTGGGGGACCATGTGACCAACCCGGGCTATACCATCACCGCCACTAGCGGCATCAACGAAAAAGGCACAGTGTATCTGGATTATCCCGACATTGGAATCTCGCAAATGGAAGTGATTGCGGAGAGTGCCGGCAAGCGCACGGTGCGCATGACCCTCTATAATTCCTCTGCCGCCACTCTGGCCGGCAAAAATGGTCGCGAGGTGAAGCTTGCGTTCTATGCGGATGATCTGCATACCAAACATGCAGAGGTAGCCTGCACCACAAATGGTGTATCGGTTCGCGATAATGAAATTACCATTTCCGAAGACAGCGCCCTCGCCCGCATCGATCAGGGAACCTTTACACTGGACCTGACCTATGATCTGGGCAAGTATATGAACTCCATTGGCAAAACAGAGATCCCAAATGTGGGTACCTATCTGTACGCTGAGGCGTGGGCGGAAGGTCAGATCGGTGGAACGGGAAGCAATCAGCGCCTGCCGGAGTATGACGGCAGTGACAGTGAGGCCAGCGTCCATATGACCGGCGCACTGGCCCGCACCGGAGAACGGATGACGGTGGATGTGGCACAGGGGAACGACGGCAACGGTCACAGCACCGCCGACATTACCCTGCGTAACAACTCCCTGCAGCCTCAGACTAGCGCAGTGCTGGTGGCCACGCTGCTGGATGCTGCCGGGACCGTTCTGGAAACGAAAAAGACCAGTATTGGCGGTGCCATCTCCGGGGAAACCTTCCAGACGGAAACCGTCACCTTCTCCCAGCTTGGCACCCGCGTAGTGGTGCGAGCCACAGTGCCCGGTAATGACCTTCTGACCTTTGAAGGTCTGGCAGTGGGGCTCGGCGATTTTACCGCCAACGGAACGAACTATACCTATACGCTACAAAATGATAGCGGAGCAACATCTACGCTAGTCACAGCGGTGTCTGGAAACGGCGAGTCCGTGAGCATCAACGGACAGGATCTGTCCACCGGCGGCAGCGCAACCGTTGCCATCCCCGACAGCGGCAGAACCGACATTGTCGTGGAAATCGGTGCTAAAACCTACACGCTGACGATTCTGCGCAATAGCGGCACAGGCGACGGTGAGCATACTCACAGCTACGGCAGCGAGTGGAAGTACGATCCCGACAACCACTGGCATGAGTGTTCCTGTGGAGATAAGGCCGATAAGGCGGCGCACGACTTCAAGTGGGTTGTTGACAAGAAAGCGACCGCAACGCAAAAGGGCTCCAAGCATGAGGAGTGCAAGGTTTGCGGCTACAAGAAGACGGCAGTTGAGATTCCGGCTACCGGAACACCGACAGAGCCGGGCAAGCCGACAGGTACGGATTATCCGCAGACCGGTGACAACAGCGATATGATCCTCTGGATCGCACTGCTGTATATCAGCGGCGGTGTTCTGACAGGTGTAATGGTATTTGATAAAAGGAAAAGACATTCCGTCAAATAATCAAAGATAAGTAACAATTAACGATCCATCACGGAAACATCACAAATACGGCACAGAGGTCATAAAAACCGCTGTGCCGTATTTCTTTCCTTGGCGACTGTTTTTGCAGGCTTTCTTTCAGGCGGGATTGCAGGCTGGAGGGATAATGTCTTATCCGTATCAGCGAGGGAATCCGGGAACTGTTGCATCGGTGGGGGTAAAGCCTGTTACAGAACCGACACAGAGCAATGAACAGCCGATAGAAGCTGGAAAACAGGAGCAAATGGAGCCGGAAGAGAATGAGTTTCTGGATTACTCATTTGGTGTGTAAATTTTTGAAAAGGAGTTGATATTATCATGAAAACTGGATATACTATAAGTAGGGCAAGTAGGGAATACCCTACTTTTAAGATTTTGAAAGGAGTGAACGACATGGCAAACATGATAGTAGATAACGCAAAGGTAATGTCCAAAGGACAGATAACTCTTCCAAAGGAAATCAGAGAGCAGCTTGGAATCGGAACAGGAGACAGAGTAACACTGATTTGTGAAGGTGATCAGGTTGTAATGATGAATGCAGCAGTTTATGCTATGAAAATGCTTCAAGGCGGTATGCAGGGAGAAGCAGCAAAGAGTGGTCTGGAAACAGAGGAAGATATTGATGCACTTGTGAGAGAGGTAAGAGAAGAAGTGGAGGGCTTATGAGAATACTGATTGATACCAATATTCTGATTTCAGCAGCACTCAATTCCCATGGAACGCCATATGGAAGCGAATATTACGGAAGGGAAGGAGAGACAGGAACATGAATAACAAGTTAGAAGTAATCGGCATTGATCATGGCTGGTCAATGATGAAAACAATCTCTCAGGTATTTATCACAGGTATTAAGGAGATTACAACAACTCCGGCATGCCAAAATTGTAATAGGCATGATATAATGATTGAGGTGAAAAACTTGATATTGTACATAAAATACAGAAGGTGGAAGAATGGCAGATATGTTTGAAAAATTGTTTAATATGATAAAACGCAAAAATAAGATTGAACCGGTGGAAATTTCAAAGCAATATAGTGATACAACTAAAAAGGTGCTTGTTGAAGACGATAATGCGACCTGTGACGAAAAAAACGAGAAGTTTTATGAAACTGAAGAGACTATTAGCTGTTCTGATATGATAGATGTTGATATTTGCGAAAGTGATGTGGAAAATAATTTTGAGTTAGGAGATGTAGCAGAGCCTAAAACTGCGAATGAGAGTAATCATGAAAAAATAATAAATGCGTATATTAAAGTAATAGATGAGGAAAAAATCTATAAAGAGGGTAAATATCGTGTTGGACAAGATGGATTGGAACCGGGGGTGTATTACTGCTGGAATGATTATTATATACAAATAGGTCGAAATGATTCTTTTTCTAGTGGTAGTTGGGGATGCGATGATAGTTATATTCAGTTAATCAGCGGAAAAAAAGTCGTGATAGAAACAGGTATGATTACGCCTTTAGATAATATTGTTTATACATATAATAAAGAAAATTATCTTCTGCCGGGACATACATATAAAGTCGGAGAAGAGATTCCTGGCGGAAGATACAGAGTAATATTTGATAAAGATTATATCGAAGATGATTACGACTTTTCGGGACAATGTTTTTTTCATAGAATTGCAGAAGAAAATATGTGGCTTTCGCATGAAGTAAAAGCAATAGATGGATTGGCTGAAACGGATTCGAGAACTAATTATGTTATTATTGAAAATGGAAAAGCATTACTTGTTGAAGAAGGTGATTTTCACTCCAAAGGTGGTCCGGAAACACACTATAATGTAATAAAGAAAATAGAGAGTGATAGAAAATTCGGAATATTCAAAGAAGAGATGATGGCTAAAGATGAGTGTTGTTTTTTAGATGGTTTTGTTCCATACTATTGTGCTGTGAAAGATCCAATAGCAGAAATAATAATACAAGAATATTTTACAAAGCATGGAAAAGTGAAAACAATAAAAAATCTTTTGGAAGATGATTTTTCGATTAACTACAAAATAGAAATACCGCTATCAGATATAGATGCTCAATGTATGTTATGTTTTATGTTAATGGAAAAATATGTTGTTCCTCCGGCTTCATTTGGGTTTTCATTAGCAGATATTTTTAGACAATATGACGCTTCTAAGCCAATTGAGAATATAGAAATTTTAGTAGAGAATTCAATTACTGATTACAAAGAGAAAAATCCAAATTGTTCAAATGAAACATTAGATACTTATAGAAGGAGTCTTGAAAGATATTGGAAGAATGAAACTGAGATTATAAGGGCAATAGATTTAGTGAAGGCTAAAGTATCTTTGGATAAGATAAAGGCAATGAAGAAGTATATGAAGGTTTTTCCATTTCGTATGATTGAAAATGAATATTATTACGTTTCATATGTTCCCAAAGATGCTGTTAAACAATATATAGGAGATAACTGTCCAGATTATCTTTGTTATTATATGTACGAAAATGGTAGAGGGAAAAAGTACGAAAAAGAATATAGAAAATTGATATTAGACCTCAAGGAGAAAGGGGTAATTCAATCACGATGGAAAAGCGAGTTCTCACTATATATGTTGATTAAATCATATTTTCCAACAGCGATTTATCAATATCGTGCAGAGTGGCTTGATAAACAATCTTTGGATATTTATATACCAGAACATAAAATTGGTATTGAGTATCAGGGACAACAACATTATGAAGAAATTGATGTTTTTAATGGTGCTGAAGGATTGAAAGAAACACAAAAAAGAGATAAGGATAAAAAAGAAAAGTGTCATGCCAATAATGTCACTTTGATTGAGTGGGTATACACTGATGCAATTGAAGAATCGAAAATGTTAGACATTTTTACTCAATACAATATTTCGTTGCCTCCGAAACAGGATAGAAATGATTTTTATGAGAAGATAAAAATTGATTTCAGTAGGAATAAAAAACAAAATAAAGAAAAAGAAGTGCAAAGGATATGTCAATACAATGTTGAAGGAAAATATATTGCTTCATATGAAAATGTGGAAATGGCTGCGAGAGAAACGGGTGTTAGTGAGGTTAGTATTAGAAGAGCCTGTTCAGGAGTTAGGGATACAGGAGGCGGTTTTAGGTGGCGAAGATGTTTAAAAAATGAAATTCAAGATGATATAGGTACTCTTGTGAAAGAAGAAAAGGTAAACGGTCCCCGTAAGATAAATCAATTTGATGCTAGAGGAAATTTAATAGCTTCATATGATTCAGTATCAGATGCCGTTAGAAAGACAGGGATAAATGCTAAGAGTATTCGAGAAACGGCAAGAGGTAAACAAAAACAAGCAGGAGGGTACGTTTGGAAATATCTGGAAGAATAACAGTACTTCTAATAATGCATTATAGTTATGTGCCAGATGTTAAAGGAGCAAAAATTTAAAAATTCACTTTACGCAATGTAAATCAAATACGAATCCATATTGGGGAGCAAATTCTATCGCCTATGACAAAATTTGTTCCTCAATGCTATATCTGTTTCAGAGCCGAGAAATCGGCTCTTTTATTTTGCTCAAAATTATAAAAAATGAAGGAGGTTTCATATGAGCGGCACAACTTCCGGTAAGGCAGTGACAGAGCGTTCTGCCATGCAGATGACAAGGCTTTGATTGCCTTTCAAACTTACTTTCGGTAAGAAAACTCCATTGTACATAAAATGATTTTGTGCTATAATTTTAATGAGTTTTTTTATGAAAGGAGTTGCAAAAAAACAGAAGTTATAACGGACACTTGAAGCACGGAGATACATGGCACTTAAGAAAACACATATATGACAATCTTGTGTTTACTCGAGAAACAAAGAGTGAGGAAATACCTGCATTTCCTTGTGAAGAGTATCATAACAAACATTAGGAATAGAAGAAATGGAGGAGAAAAAATCATGAGGAAAAAATGGTTTAAAAAAGGAAGTGCAGTGCTGCTTGCAGCGGCAATGGTACTGTCCTTATTCCCAGGAATGAAGGGAACGCTTGCGACGGTACAGGCAGCAGAAAATGAGACACCTACATCTGGATACTGGACGGATGTGGCAGGATTGAAAAACTTTAGTCTGGATGAAGCCAACGATACAGAAGGTAAAATCATCTTCGGACAGAATGGCTCCGGTGCAGCACAGCAGTGGAAGATAGCAGGGGTGGATTCCGGAATAAAGGATGCGAAAGGAAATGTGACGGATAATATTATTCTCTTTGCCGCATCGCCACTGGGAAGTTCGGCGTTTGAAGATAATTATACTACCAATAAGACTTATGACTCAAACTGGAATTGTACCTATATGGTAAGTACAAGCGGATTAGAGGTATTTCCGAATCACTATGGAGCCAGTGACTTACGTACAGTTTTGAATAATTACATGAGAAGCAATAATTATTTCAGTGAGTCGGAAAAGACGAAGATGAATAAGACAACGATATATACGGATGATAAGAAGAATGGTACCACATATTCCGTAACAGATACCCTATATGCACCATATGGTGATTATGATGAACTTAACGATAAATATGTTACCGTGGGCACGAATACTTCCGACAGTTTGAATGGCGGGGTAAAGATTGATGTTTCAAAATGGGGAAATGGTTTCTGGCTGCGCTCGACGCTTGATAATCTTAGTGACTATGCACTCGTGGCTAATAAGGACAAGTATGTGGATAGCAGCTTTGTCTTCGATAGCTGTTCGGTAGTGCCCGCTTTTAATTTGAATCTGTCGGATGTCTCTTTTGCATCTGCTGCGGAAGCAGCATCATCTTCATACAGTGGATATAAAGAAAACAGTGGCATGACAGAGAACACCTATACATTGCGATATACATATACTACTGGAACGGATAGTGCAGTCATCAGTTCAGATGGAACAAAGGTCACTGTTACAAATGCAAAAGGAAAATATCTTATGGTACAGAATCGTGCTGGTGTGTATGCAATGGCAATTGATTCTGACTCTAAGACAGTGAATGCAAGTGATATTACTATGGGAAGTGCATTAGATAATTTCAATAACTGCAAAGTCTGGATTGAATCAACCGATGCAGATAGAATTACAACAGCCAAGATGGCAGTAACAGCTATCAATGTTATAGAAATAACAGATATTACATCACCGGTTGCTGGCTCAGCTTTTGATACAGAAGCAGCTTGTGCAACAACAGGCGTATCAACTACAACCCCAAAAGTAACATGGACACCAAATGATACCACAGCAGGTTATAATACCACATATACAGCAAGTGTTACTCTTGCAGCAGCAGAGAATTATGAATTTGCATCAGGTGTAACAGCAACAGTAAATGGACAGAATGCAACAAGTGTTACAAAGAATCAGGATGGAGGAATAACAGTAAGTTATTCATATAAGACAGCACCGAAAGCAGTATCTAATGCTTATTTTGCAACAGTGGATGATTTAAAGGATTGCTACAATATTAATGGTGGAACCATTGGAGTAATCAAATTTGGATTAAATGGAAATGATGCAAGACTCTGGGCAATCTGCGGAGCGGATGGAAGTAACCTTGCATTACTTTCAACCAGTGAGTTTGCACGGGCAGCTTATGGTTCTACCAGTAAATATTCAGAAAGTGACTTTGTGAAAAATATAAATACCTATTTAGGTAAAACATATTTCTCTGCAGGAGAAACAAGTAAGATGGCAGATGTCACAGTTAAAACGAATGAACCGAATGGCAAAGGTGGAAATGAAGAAAAAACAGTGACGAACAAATTATATCTGCCGAATTCAAAAGACCAGAAATCTCAGAGTCAGACAACAATATATGTGGGAAGCAGTAATGATATTGCTATTGATGTAACAAAGCTGGATGATGTTGGACTCGGAAATGTTTTCTGGCTGCGCTCGCCGATCTATGATAATAGTAGCCGTGCGCTCGTGGCTTATCCGGGCTACTCTGTGCTCGACATCCAACGCTCTGTCAACTACAGTGATGTTTCGGTAGTGCCCGCTTTTAATCTGAATCTGTCGGATGTCTCTTTTGCATCTGCTGCGGAAGCAGCTACATCTTCCTACACTGGATATAAGGCAAATGATACAGATAATACAATGACAGCGAATACCTATACTTTAAGATATGCATCTGCAGGAACTGAGGAAGTCCTCATCAGCCCGAATGGAACTAAGATTGAGGTAACAGGCGCTGACGGAAAATACCTGATGGTGCAGAACAGTACCGGTGTGTATGTACTGGCGATTGATGATAACGATAAGACAGTAAATGCCAGTGATATTGTTATGGGTAGTGATGCTTCAGACAAATTAGCCAACTTCAATAACTGTAAGGTATGGCTTGAATCAACGGATGCAGATAGAATCACAACAGCCAAGATGGCAACACAGGCTACAGTAACAACTATCAATTCTATAGAAATAACAGATATTACATCACCGGTTGCTGGCTCAGCTTTTGATACAGAAGCAGCTTGTGCAACAACAGGCGTATCAACTACAACCCCAAAAGTAACATGGACACCAAATGATACCACAGCAGGTTATAATACCACATATACTGCAAGTGTTACGCTTACAGCAGAAGATGGTTATGAATTTGCATCGGATGTAACAGCAACCATGGACGGGAAAGAAGCCAGTGTTACCAAGAATCAGGATGGAACATTAACTGTGACATATGAATTCCCTGCAACAGCTAAGGCAACCTATACAATCACAGCAGGAGCAGGCGGAACACACGAGTTAAGTACGGATGGAACATTAACAATTACCTGTGATGGTGCGCTTGATAAATTAACAGGAATCTATGTGGATGATAAGCTTGTGGATGCAGCAAATTATACACTGAAATTCGGAAGTACCATATTAACATTCAAGGCAGATTATCTGAATACATTAAGCGTTGGAACTCATAAAGTGAAGTTCCAGTATAGTGATGGAAGTGCAGAGAGCACATTTGTAATCAAAGCAGCATCCAGCCAGAATACAACAACGCAGGATACAACTACATCGGATACAACACAGGATACAACAGCACCGTCCGAAAAGGATGATGCTCCAAAAGCTGGAGATTCTACACCGATTGTATGGCTTTTTATAATTGCAGTCATAAGCGGAGCAGGGGTTGTCTATTTTGGTAGAAAGAAAAAGACAGTCAGATAATCTCTTGCTGAGAAAATCAAATGATAAATAATCAAAACAACAGACGGGTGGCTTCGGTCACCCGTCTTCGTATGGTTACTGAATCAGATTCTTTCATAAGAATACGGAGAAATTTCAAAATCAAAATTCAATTTTTGAAACGGATTGATAATTGTAAGGCTTTATGGTAGAATAGGGACGATATTTGGAATCCTTGTAAAGCAATTTGAGACAATAATAAAGGCGTGCAAGCCTTATAAACAGGAGGTTTTAAGCTATAATGGAACAGTATAAGCAGGAATTTATTGAATTTATGGTGGATTGTAAAGTCCTCAAATTCGGTGATTTTGTAACTAAGAGCGGAAGAAAGACACCCTTCTTTATTAATACAGGTTTTTACAGAACAGGTGCACAGCTTAAGAAACTTGGCGAATATTATGCAGAGGCTATTAATAACAAGTACGGAACAGATTTTGATATTCTGTTCGGACCTGCATATAAGGGTATACCGCTTTCGGTTACCACAGCTATAGCACTTAACGATAAATATGGGGCAGATATAGGATACTGTTCTAACCGTAAAGAAATAAAAGACCACGGCGATAAGGGAATCCTTCTCGGAAGCCCTATCAAGGATGGCGATAAGATTGTAATAATAGAAGATGTAACAACAGCAGGAACATCAATAAATGAGACTCTCCCTATCATCAAAGCACAGGGTAACGTTAATGTTACAGGACTTGTTGTATCCGTTGACAGAATGGAAAGAGGTCAGGGTACCAAGAGTGCACTTACAGAGATAGAAGAGAATTACGGAATCAGGACAACTGCGATTGTTACAATGGCAGAGGTTGTAGAACATTTATATAACAGACCTTATAAGGGCGAAGTTATAATAGACGATACACTTAAAGCTGCTATTGATGATTATTATAAGCAGTATGGTGTAAATTAAATAGAAGAGGGTTTAATTAATGTCAAAGCATAAGTATAAGTTTACCAATAAGAAGCATAGTGTAGGTGGCGTTGCTGCTACAATTATGGCTGCAGCTGCTATTGTACTGATTGTTTTTTCAATTGTCCTCTCATTTAAGGCAAGAGGCGAAGGCGGGGAAATAGTCGGTTCCCTGGCATTGATGGCACTTGCCTTTTCTGTATTTGGATTGATTATCGGTTTACTTAGTTACAGGGAATTTGACAGATATTATACCTTTTCATTGATAGGAAGCCTGATTAATGGTATTATAATAGTACTTTTAATAATGTTATTATTTGTAGGAATTTAAGCGAGGTAAGAAAATGGCTAAAGTAGGAATTGTCATGGGAAGTGACTCAGACCTTGAGGTTATGAGCAAAGCAGCGGAAATGCTTGAAAAGTTTGGTATTGATTATGAGCTGACTGTTATTTCAGCACATCGTATGCCTGACGTATTTTTTGATTATGCAAAGACAGCAGAGGAAAAAGGTTTTAAGGTTATAATTGCAGGAGCCGGTGGAGCAGCACATCTTCCGGGTATGTGTGCGGCAATTTTCCCAATGCCTGTTATTGGTATTCCAATCCATACCAAATCTCTTGGCGGAGTTGATTCTTTATATTCAATAGTACAGATGCCAAGCGGAATCCCTGTTGCAACTGTTGCAATTAACGGAGGAGCCAATGCGGGAATTCTTGCAGCTAAGATTCTTGCAACAAGTGATGACGAGCTTCTTAACAGAATCAAAGCATATAAAGATGAATTAAAAGATGGCGTCATGAAGAAAAAAGACAAAATCGAAAAAGTCGGATATAAAAAATACATGGAGGAAAAATAAAAATGGATTACAAGAAAGCGGGCGTTGATATTGAAGCCGGATATAAGTCGGTTGAATTAATGAAGGAACATGTTAAAAGCACAATGAGACCGGAGGTACTCGGAGGTATCGGTGGATTTTCAGGTGCGTTCTCAATGGCAGCAATCAAAGACATGGAGGACCCTGTGCTTTTATCCGGAACAGACGGATGCGGAACCAAGGTTAAACTTGCTTTCCTTATGGACAAGCATGACACAATCGGTATTGATTGTGTTGCCATGTGCGTTAATGACGTTGCATGTGCAGGGGGTGAACCTTTATTTTTCCTTGATTATATAGCATGTGGAAAAAACATTCCTGAGAAAATCGCAACAATCGTTAAAGGTGTTGCGGACGGTTGTAAATTATCCGGATGTGCTCTTGTCGGCGGAGAAACAGCAGAACATCCCGGACTTATGCCTGAGGACGAATATGACCTTGCAGGATTTTCTGTAGGTGTATGTGACAGAAAGAACCTTATTACAGGAGAAAACATCAAGCCGGGAGATACACTTGTTGCAATCAAATCTTCAGGTGTACACAGCAATGGTTTTTCACTTGTAAGAAAAGTTTTTGATATGACAAAAGAATCCCTTGATACATATTATGATGAACTAGGAACAACTCTCGGTGATGCTTTACTTAAACCAACAATTATTTATGTCAAGGCACTTAAAGCAGTTAAGGATGCCGGAGTAACCATTAAGGGCTGCAGCCACATCACAGGCGGCGGTTTTTACGAGAACATTCCAAGAATGCTTCCTGACGGAATAAGAGCCGAAGTTAAAAAAGACAGCTACGAAGTACCTGCATTATTTAAACTTATGGCTAAGAAAGGCAATATTGACGAACATATGATGTATAATACATTCAATATGGGTGTCGGTATGATCCTTGCAGTTGACCCTGCTGATGCAGATAAGACCATAGAAGCAATCAAGTCTGCCGGGGAAGATGCATTTGTAATAGGACAGACAGTTGCAGGTGAAAAAGGTGTAACATTATGTTAAGAGTAGTTGTACTTGTTTCAGGTGGCGGAACCAATCTTCAGGCTATTCTTGATGCCATGGATAACGGTAAGATTAAGAATGCGGAAGTTGTGGGCGTAATCAGTAATAATGTCAATGCCTATGCACTTACAAGAGCTGAGCAACACAATATTCCAAATGAATGTATATCACCTAAGAATTATGAAAACAGGGATGTGTTTAATGATGCACTGCTTGAAGGTGTATCAAAATACAATCCGGACTTAATTGTTCTTGCAGGTTTTCTTGTGGCAATCCCTGAGAAAATGGTTAAAGCATTTCCTGAGAAAATCATTAATATCCACCCATCACTTATCCCTTCTTTTTGTGGAAAAGGATATTATGGACTTAAGGTACATGAAGCCGCTTTGCAAAGAGGCGTGAAAGTTACAGGAGCAACCGTGCATTATGTTGATGAAGGAACGGATACCGGTAAAATTATCTTCCAGAAACCTGTAATGATAGAGGACGGGGATACACCTGAGATTCTTCAGAAAAGAGTTATGGAACAGGCAGAATGGATTATTTTACCTGAAGCAATAAATATGATTGCAAACAGATAACTGAAAGGATAACGTACTATGAAAATATTGATTGTAGGCAGCGGCGGAAGAGAGCATGCAATTGCTTACGCATGCAGTAAAAGCCCTAAAGTAGATAAAATATACTGTGCACCGGGTAATGCCGGAATTTCGGAACTTGCGGAATGCGTTCCAATTTCAGCAATGGAATTTGACAGACTTGCAGATTTCGCAGCAGAAAAAGAAATCGACCTTACCGTAATCGGAATGGATGACCCACTTGTAGGCGGCATTGTTGACTTGTTTGAAGCGAGAGGTTTAAGAGTATTCGGACCTCGTAAGAATGCGGCTATTCTTGAAGGTTCCAAGGCATTTTCAAAGGACCTTATGAAAAAATACGATATTCCTACGGCTGCTTATGAGACATTTACTTCTGCGGACGATGCCAAGAAATATCTTGAGACTTCGGAATATCCTATAGTCCTTAAGGCTGACGGACTTGCACTTGGTAAAGGTGTTCTTATCTGCAATACCAAGGAAGAAGCATTGGCAGGCGTTGATGAGCTTATGCTTGACAAGAAGTTTGGCGATGCCGGTAATACCATTGTTATAGAAGAATTTATGACAGGAAGGGAAGTATCCGTACTTTCTTTCGTTGACGGCAATACAATTAAAATAATGTCATCAGCCCAGGACCATAAGAGGGCAAAAGATGGTGACGAGGGTCTTAACACAGGTGGAATGGGTAACTTTTCACCAAGTCCTTTTTATACAGAAGAGGTTGATGATTTTTGCAAAAAACACATATATCAGGCAACCGTTGATGCAATGAAAGCAGAAGGCAGGGAATTTAAAGGCGTTATTTTCTTCGGACTTATGCTTACACCTAAGGGACCAAAAGTTCTTGAATACAATGCACGTTTTGGCGACCCTGAAGCACAGGTTGTTCTTCCAAGGCTTAAAAATGACATTATTGACGTTTTTAATGCCTGCATTGATGGAACACTTGATAAGATTGACCTTCAGTTTGAAGACAAAGCCTGTGTATGCGTTATCCTTGCCAGTGACGGATATCCTCTTGCATACGAAAAAGGCAAGATTATAACAGGTCTTGATAACTTCAAAGGCAAAGACGGTTATTACTGTTTCCATGCCGGAACAAAGTTTGATGACAACGGCAACATTGTGACTAACGGCGGACGTGTTCTCGGAATTACCGCAAAAGGCGATACACTCAAAGAAGCAAGAGCCAATGCTTACGCTGCAACCGAATGGGTTGATTTTGAAAACAAATATATGCGCCATGATATAGGTAAGGCTATAGAGAATATGGACTAAGGAGTATACTATGACAAAAGTATATATTGACGGAAGCGAGGGTACTACAGGTCTTAGAATCAATGAGCGATTCAAAGGCAGGGACGATATAGAGATTCTTACAATCCCAAGTGAACTTCGTAAGGATGTTAATGAAAGACGAAAATATATAAATGAATCGGACATAACTTTTTTGTGTCTCCCTGATGCGGCTGCAATTGAAGCCGTTTCCCTTGTGGAAAATGAAAATGTTACAATAATAGATGCCTCAACGGCACACAGGACAAGTCCGGGCTGGGCTTACGGATTCCCTGAACTTTCGGAAGAATTCAGGGAAAATATCAGAAACAGCAAGAGAATTGCCAATCCTGGCTGCTATGCTTCAGGATTTATTTCACTTGCTTATCCGCTTGTGAAAATGGGAATAATAGGACCTGATTTTCCAATTTCTGCATTTGCCCTTTCAGGCTACAGCGGAGCAGGCAAAAAGACTATTGCCATATATGAATCGGATGAGAAGACCGTGGAAATGAATGCTCCAAGAGAGTATGCACTTACGCAGAAACATAAACATCTAAAAGAAATGAAAGCGATTACAGGACTTTCAAGGGAACCTCTTTTTACCCCTATCGTAGACGATTATTATAGCGGAATGATTGTCAATATCCCGCTTTATGTGGATATGATAGGCATGAAGCCTGAGGAACTTCAGAAAGTATTTGCAGATTTCTACAAGGGTGAGAAATTTATCAATGTAAAACCTTTCGATGCACAGACAGAAGAACTTAACGGTTTTATGGCAGCCAACTCATGTTCCGGATGGGACGGAATGGAAATATACATTTGCGGTAATGATGACAGAATCCTTCTTTCATCACGTTTTGACAACCTTGGAAAAGGTGCGTCAGGTGCTGCGATACAGTGTATGAACATTGTGCTTGGCTGTGATGAAGCAAAGGGTTTGAATCTGTAATTTCACAGAATATTCACAAAAAATACAATATCTGGAAGTGCCCTTAGGTTGACCTTGAGGGCATTTCTTTTTATAATGTAAATAAATAATATTTGACAGGATAAAGTAATGAGCAATACAAAGAAAATTTATAAAAAAATAGTATGTCTCCTTACTGCGGTTGTTTTACTGGTAGGAGGTATCGTTGGGAAAAATATATACGATATTATGGCAGATACCTCATTTGAACAGACACTTAAGTCTTTTCCGGAATCATACAGACCTTACATACAGGCACTGCATGATAAACATCCTAACTGGACTTTTGAAGCGTTCAATACAGGACTTGACTGGAATGAAGTGCTTAAGAACGAGGCACTGTTAAAAAGAAAACTTGTTCCGGCAGCAGGACATAGTATGTCATTAGGACTGGCAGACCTGAAGTCTAACGGCGAATGGGCGTGGTATCAGACACCGACAGCCTGGAAAGCTTATGATGATGTAGCGGGTGCGTATAACTACTCCGCCAATAACTGGGTAAGCTTTGATACGGGATACTGGAATCAGGCATCAACGTCAGCTATTTCATACATTATGGATCCAAGAAACTGGCTTAACGAGAGTTATATATATATGTTTGAAAAGTTAAGTTATGACGGAAATCATGATACGGTTGAACTTGTTAATTCAACTCTTAACGGAACATTTATGTGTAATGCAAAATGTCCCGGTGCACCTAATAATATGACTTATGCCCAGGTAATAGTTGAAGCAGCCAAAAAGTCTAAGGTAAGTGCCATACATCTTGCTGTAAGACTTCGTCAGGAAAAAGGTACAAGCAATGATGAACTTGGTAAAGGTGTGTCAACCAAAGACGGCAGTCATTTTTATCAGGCAAATGGCGACGGCAATACTGTATATTATAACTTTTTTAACATAGGAGCTGCGGGAGATGGCAAGCAGACCGTTATTAATAACGGAGGCAAGGAAGCGAAGGCTGAAGGCTGGACAAGCCCATATCTTGCAATAATGGGCGGTGCCGTTAAAGTATATACAGGTTACATAGGAATAGGCCAGGATACAATATATTTTGAAATGTTCAGTGTGGTCAATCCTAAATATTATTACTGGAAGCAGTATGCACAGAATCTTACCGCAACACTGACTGAAGGCAGTAAGATATATGAGACTTATAAGAATGCAGGACTTCTTAATTCGTCATTTGTATTCAGAATCCCTGTATATAAAAATATGCCTTCATCATGTAAAAAGCCGGCTTCGCCTTCAGGTGATGAAAGAACAACGGCTAATCCTAATACAAGGCTTTCAGGAATAAGCGCAACACTTATAGATATGGACGGAAAGAGCAGTAATGCTAACCTTACACCAAGTTTTAATTCGGAGAGAACGGAATATTCACTGGTTGTTCCGTATAAGGTTTCACAGATCAAATTGTCGGCATCAGCTTATGCCAAGACATCTTCAATATCGGGAACGGGAACACACAGCCTTAAAGTTGGCAATAATGAGTTTAATATTGTCTGTAAATCAGAATATGGTACAACCAAGACTTATAAGGTTAAAGTTACAAGGGCGGAAGGCAGTACATATCTGACATCACTTTCCTCAAGCAAGTCGGGATTTAATGAGACTTTTAAAATGAATGCTTATAAATACACCATGAGAGTTGCCAATGATGTTACGTCCTTAGCATTAAATTATAAGACGGAATCGTCAATAGCAATTGTTGAAATGAGAACAGGCAGTACAACAACTGTACTTTCAAACGGAACCACGAGCAATATCAATCTGCCTGTGGGAACTACCAAGGTGTGCATAGATGTATATCCGTCAGCCTCCGACAGAAGTGAGCGTAAGACTTACGAAGTGGATATTACAAGGCTTACCAAAGTAAGCGTTGACTTTAAAGAACTTATACTAAAGGATCAGTATATACATAATTTTGCCGTGGGTGATACAGTGAATACCGCACTTCAAAGACTTAAGGTTACAGGCGGAACGGCACAGATTACCGACAGCTCCGGTAATGTAAAGTCTGGGGACAAGATTATCGGAACAGGCGATATGTTAAGAATACATGATTCAAATGGCGCTTTGTATATGTCAAAGAATATTGTGATATATGGTGATGTCAATGGAGACGGAAAGATAGATATATATGACTTTGCTTATATAAGAAAACTTATAATTAAGAAAACAGGATTATCCGGAATATTCCTTGAAGCAGCAGATATACATAAGGAAAATAAAGGCGTAGACATATATGATTTTGCTGTTATGAGAAGATATATTATTAAAGGAACTGCGATTGAACAGAAATAAAGGAGTAAGTAATGTCTAAAAATAACAAATTAATTAAAATAATGCTGATTGCTTTGCTGTGCATTTCAATATGTTTTACAATATTCTCAAAGCCTGAAAAGACTTATGCATCAGAAGGCACTATTACTGTTAAGGCAAGTGCCGGAGAAGTAATAGCAGGTAATACGATTATCGTGGAAGTTAAATTAAATAATCCTGCGGGAATAACATCGGCAAATTTTGAACTTATATATGATGGTAATATTTTCGCTTATGTCAGTGGCATGGATGGCTCAGGATTCAATGGAGTAATACCTTTTTCAGTTACAGGCGGTGCTACGGAACAGACTGAGTATAAGTGGAATATCACTTTCAAAGCTAACCAGACAGGAACCTGTAATTTTACAATAAAAGGATATCAGTTTATTGATACAGATGTGAATGATTTCAGTCCTGCATGCGGTTCGGCTTCCGTTAAGGTAATGGCAGTAGGTTCCGATGATGCCACACTCAGTTCAATCCAGGTAGGAGGGGCTAACTTAAGCCCTGCATTTGCAAAATGGACATTGGATTATAAATGTTATGTAGATAATTCCGTAACCTCCGTTAATATTGCGGCTACAAGCTCACAGGGCGGAAGAGTGGAGATAGCAGGCAACACAGATAATCTTGCGGTTGGTAATAACTACGTTACAATCACAAGTTATGCTCCTAATGGCAAGGCAATGAAATATAATCTTAATATTTTCAGGCTGGAGCCGCCTACAGATCCACCTACAGAAGCACCAACTGACCCGCCTACAGAGCCGCCTGCAAGCTTCAAAGTAACTATGGATGGCAAAGAATATAACGTATCATCTGAGTTTGATGCCGGCAAAGTGCCTGACGGATTTGAAGTAGAGCTTGGTTCATATAACGGAAAAGATGTAATAACCGCAACCGGAAGTGCAACAGGATTTACACTTATGTACCTTGTGGATTCTGAAGGAAACGGAAACTTTTATGTATATGATGGCAAAAATTTTTATCCTTATATTGTAATATCTAATTCCGAAAATACATATTATGTATTTGACAGCCGCAAGGCCGATACATCGATGGCAGGCGAAGAAAAGGATGTAAAAATTAAGGATACGGCCATAAAAGGATATGTTGACGGAGAATATATTTATTTTTACGCAATGAATTCCAATAAAAAGTATTCGTGGTATTCCTACGATACTGTGGAGGGTACAATACAAAGATTGCGTACCACATCCCCTGAAATTATTGAAGATGAGACAACAACACCGGAAGAGACAGCATCAACTCCGGTAACAGGAAAAAACGATGACGGAGTTTCCTTTAATAATAAAAACATTATTATAATCGGCGGAGCTTTGTTATTGATTGTCATAGCCGGAGCAGTTGTATTTTTAATCAGCAAAAAGACAAAGAAATACGATGGATATAATGAAGAATTTGCCGCAACCGATGAAAAAACACAGGAAGAAGCTACAGCGGAATTAGAGGAAGTATCAAAGGAAACTGAAGAAAAATAAAAAAAGTATTAAATTTAAACGCAGCAGGGCAAAACTATTGCTTTTGCTGCGTTTACTTGTTATAGTATGTATATAACACGGCCAAGGAGTTGAGAATATGATTTTTAGCATTGATTTTAACAGTGATGAGGCAATTTATATCCAGTTATGCCACCAGATTATAATGAGTATTGCCAATGATGATATACATGAAGGCGATTCACTTCCATCAGTGAGACAGATGGCTGAGGATATAGGAATTAATATGCACACTGTTAATAAAGCATACACAATTCTTAAGCAGGAAGGATATATTAAACTGGATAGACGATACGGTGCCGTTATAGCTGTTGATGCCGATAAGATAGAAGCCATGGAATCTCTTTCAAGGGATTTGAGGGTATCTATTGCTAAAGCAATGTGTAAGGATATAACATCAGCGGAAATACATGCACTTGTTGACGATATTATAAGTGAATTTGGAATAAAATAAAAAGGAGGGATAACAATGCTTTGTGAAAAATGTAATAAAAACCAGGCAACATTTCACTATGCGGAGGTAATTAACGGTGTCCGCAGCGAACACCATCTTTGCAGTGAATGTGCGGCTAATACAGACGTAAGTTTTTACAGCAGTATTTTTGAAAACGATGAGAATTTTACCAGACTGATATCTGGAATACTGGGCGGTAAGGCTATTGTGTCAGGCAATGGCGAAAGCGACAAGTCAGTTAATGTGACATGCCCTAACTGCAAGACAACATACGGCGAATTTGTTAAGAATTCAAGGTTCGGATGCCCTGTATGTTACGATATATTCGGACTTCTTATATCCGATAAAATGAAAAAAATTCATGGCAGCAACGTATATATGGGCAAGAAGCCTATGAAATACGGCAAGCCGGAGGAGGAGCCTCTGGAATATGTTGAAAGGGAAGAAGATAACAACCTTGATAGAGAAATAGAGATATTACGAAAAAAATTAAAATCGGCGGTTGAAGAAGAAGATTTTGAAGAAGCAGCCAGATTAAGGGATTTAATAGCTGAACTTAGCAGAAAGGAAGGTAAAAATGCTTAAATGGTATGAACATAAAGAAACTGCCGGGGATATCGTAATCTCAAGCAGAATAAGGCTTGCCAGAAATTTTAACGATTATCTTTTTGCCGACAAAATAAGCGATGAAGACGCTGCTAAGATGATTAATTCGGTTGCAAAAAGGTTTGAGACCGATTATCCCGAAGAGTTCAAATGCCTTTACATGAAAGAGTGCAGCGAATCAGGCCGTAATGCCCTTAAAGAAAAGAGGGTAATAACATCTTATCTTGCAGGCAAAAATAATGGTGCGGTTATTTTATCGGAGGATGAAGGAACTTCTGTTCTTTTAAACGGCGAGGATCATGTAAGGATACAGGTATTATGTAACGGAATGGATATCCAGAGCTGTTTTAAGAAAGCCAATGAAATTGACGATTATATAGACGCACATTTTGATTATGCTTTTGATGAAAAATACGGCTACAAGACAACTTTTCCCACCAATACAGGAACCGGAATGAAAGCAGGATACACGCTTCACCTGCCTTCCCTGTCTGATGCCAGAAGACTTAACGATATCAGCGCGGAGCTTGGAAGATTCGGACTAAAATTCAGGACAGTTTATGGTGACGGTCAGAATGGATACGGTAATTTATACCAGATATCCACACAAAAGACCCTTGGACAGGATGAACGTGAAGTTATAAAAGACCTTGATGACATTGTTCTGCAGATTGTCAATCAGGAAAAAGAACAGAGAGAACATTTTTACAAAAAAGACAAGATACAGATGGATGATGAGATTTACAAATCATACGGTGTTTTAAAATATGCAAGAAAACTTTCATTAAAAGATTCCATGGTTCTCATATCGGAACTTATGACAGGCGTATCGTTGGGCGTATTGCAGTTTGCACATAACGGAAGATATAATATCAACGAGCTTATAATGGATATACAGCCTGCAGTTTTAAGACAGAATTCAGGCAAGGCGATGTCTGTAGCAGAGACAGACGTATTAAGAGCAGAATATATAAGAAAATATCTCCCTGAAATAATCTGATTATTTCACAGATAGGAAAGAGGAATATATATATGGAAAGTGGATTTACCAAAAAAGCCGAGACAGCATTGCAGAATGCCGCGGAAGCAGCATTTGAGCTTGGACATGGCTGTGTCGGCTCCGAACATATTCTTATCGGACTTTTAAGAACGGAAGAATGTATTGCCAATGCCGTACTTGTGAATAACGGTGTTGAAGAAAGCAAGGTTGTGGAGCTAATCAAGGAACTTATTGTTCCTGAAAAAAATGTGGGATTGAAAGAACCTGATTCCTATACTCCGAGAGCTGCAAGAATTCTTGAAAATGCAAGAAAAGAAGCAAAAAGGTTCAAATCCGGGCTTATCGGAACGGAACATATTTTTATAGGAATGCTAAAAGAGCAGGACTGCGTTGCAACACGTTTATTGGGAACAATAGGCGTCAAAATCCAGAAAGCCTACATTGATACCGTGGTCGCAATGGGCGAGGACAGCAATAACTATAAAGATGAGGTTTCTTTTAACCGCAAAAATAAAAAGAGCCAGACCCCTACGCTTGACCAGTACAGCAGGGATTTAACGGCACTTGCCGAAGAAGGAAAGCTTGACCCTGTTATAGGACGTGAAAGAGAGATTCAGAGAGTTATCCAGATTGGCAGCAGAAGAACCAAAAACAATCCATGCCTTGTAGGAGAACCGGGTGTAGGAAAAACGGCTGTTGTGGAAGGAATTGCAATTAAAATAGCAGAGGGCAATGTTCCTGATACCATAAGAGGCAAGAGACTTCTTACCCTTGACCTTTCAGGAATGGTTGCCGGTTCAAAATATCGTGGTGAATTTGAAGAAAGAATCAAAAAAGTAATAAAGGAAGTGCGTGCTGCCGGCAATGTCATTCTTTTTATAGATGAGCTTCATACCATCATAGGCGCAGGTGGAGCAGAAGGAGCGATTGATGCTTCCAACATACTTAAGCCTTCTCTTGCAAGAGGCGAGGTACAGATTATCGGAGCCACCACTATCGATGAATATCGTAAATATATAGAAAAAGATGCTGCACTTGAACGACGTTTCCAGCCCGTTAATGTGGATGAACCATCGGAAGATGAAGCATACGAGATCCTCAAAGGATTAAAAGAGACTTATGAGACTCATCACGGCGTTACAATAACGGATGGAGCACTTCATTCTGCCGTAAAACTTTCAAAAAGATACATCAATGACAGATTTTTACCTGATAAAGCCATTGACCTCATTGATGAGGCATCTTCAAAGGTAAGGCTGGGGGCGTTTATTAAGCCTGAAGAAATAAGCAAAACCGAAGCCGAAATCGAAAAACTTGAGGCTGACAAAGAAGAAGCAATCAAGGCTGAAGCCTATGAAAAAGCCGGGGAAATCAAGAAAAAACAGCTTAAAAAGTATGAAAAACTTGAAAAACTCAATACAAAATGGCAGAACGAGAAAAACAACAGAAATCTTGTGGTAGACGAGGAAAGCATAGCTTTAGTTGTGTCAGACTGGACTAAAATACCTGTCAACAAGCTTTCAATCGGGGAATCAGAGCGCCTGATGAAGCTTGAGGAGACCCTTCACGAACGTGTTGTAGGTCAGGACGAGGCTGTAACCTCTATAGCAAGAGCAATAAGAAGAGGCAGGGTTGGACTTAAAGATCCTAAGAGACCGATTGGCTCATTCCTTTTCCTTGGACCTACCGGTGTCGGCAAAACCGAACTTTCAAAAACACTTGCGGATGCCATGTTCGGAAATGAAAATTCCCTCATAAGAGTTGATATGTCGGAATACATGGAGAAACACAGCGTATCCAAGATGATAGGTTCACCTCCGGGATATGTAGGTTATGAGGAAGGCGGCCAGCTTAGCGAAAAAGTAAGACGTAATCCTTATTCGGTAATTCTTTTTGACGAGATAGAAAAAGCACATCCCGATGTATTCAACGTACTCCTTCAGATACTGGATGACGGCGTGGTAACGGATTCCTCAGGAAGAAAAGTTGATTTCAAAAACACTATTATCATAATGACAAGCAATGCCGGTGCCGAGAATATCGTTTCACCTAAAAATCTTGGTTTTAACACATCAAAGGATCCTGAGCAGGATTACAAAAACATGAAAAATAAGGTTATGGATGAGGTTAAAAGAATTTTTAAACCGGAATTTCTCAACCGAATCGATGAAATGATTGTTTTCCACATGCTGACCAAAGAAAACGTAGCCCGCATTGTGGACATTATGATGAACTCTATCAATAAACGTATTAAGGAGCAGCTTAATATCACCATTGAACTTTCCGATGCGGCAAAATCCTATATCGTTGACGCAGGATATGATGAAAAATACGGTGCCAGACCGTTAAAGAGAGCACTTCAGCAGAAAGTGGAGGATGAGCTTGCCGAACAGATTCTGGAGGGCAGGATAAAGAGCTCGGATATTGTTTATGTCGACAAAAAAGAAGACAGCGAAAAACTTGTTTTTTCTGTAAAATAGTGTAGAAAAAAAGCAGGAAATATATTATAATATTTTTATTAATAAGTTACTAAATTTAACACACAGGAGGACACAATATGTCTGTAGTAGACGAGTTAATTCACATTGAGGGAGACGGTACGATAAGCTTTGGAAATTATCTTCTGGATACCAAGACCAAGCTGGACAATGTAGAGTACAACGGAGATATTTACAAGGTTAAGACTTTTAAGGAAATTACCAAGCTTGAGAAGAACGGTATGTTTGTTTATGAGTCTGTACCGGGAACAACAGTCCACAACCTTTCAATAAGTGATAACAAAGTAGAACTTAAAGTTGAGGGCGCAGATGACCCGCAGATTACTCTTGAACTTGAACCGGAGACAGAATATGAAGTATTTGTTGATGGCGCTTCAATAGGAAGCATGAAGACCAATATCAGCGGTAAATTAAGTATCAGCGTTGAACTCGCAAGAGAGGGCGTTCCTGTTAAAATTATAAGAAACTAACAGAAGGTGAAGAATGGCTAAGAGCAGAAGTACAGCATTTTTCTGTAAAGAATGCGGCTATGAGACATCTAAATGGATGGGGCAGTGTCCGGGCTGCGGACAGTGGAACACGCTTGTGGAGGCTCCTGTAGAGAGTTCTGTTAAGAAAGGAATTTCTGTTCTTACACAGGGTGGACAGGCTGTTCCCGTAAGAGTGTCCCAGATAGATACTGAATCGGAGAACCGTTTTACATCGGGACTTGCGGAACTTGACCGGGTTCTCGGTGGCGGTATCGTGACCGGTTCAATGGTTCTTGTAGGAGGAGATCCGGGAATCGGCAAGTCAACCATTCTTTTACAGGTATGTAAGAATGTATCCGCCGATAGGAAGGTATTATATGTATCCGGCGAGGAGTCTTTACGACAGATTAAGATGAGAGCTGACAGAATTGGCACGATGCCGGATAATTTTTATCTGCTCTGCGAGACTAATCTTGCTAAGATAAGCGATGCAATCAGAAATTTTGCCCCCGATATGGTAGTTATAGATTCTATCCAGACAATGTACTGTGAGACCAGTGAGTCAGCACCGGGAAGTGTCGGGCAGGTAAGAGAATCCACTAATGTTCTCCTTCAGATTGCCAAAGGACTTTCGATTACAGTTTTTATTGTGGGACATGTTACCAAGGAGGGTGTTGTCGCCGGACCGAGAGTATTGGAACACATGGTAGATACTGTTCTGTATTTTGAAGGTGAGCGAAGCGAGAATTACCGTATCATAAGAGCTGTTAAGAATCGTTTTGGAGCCACCAATGAGATTGGTGTTTTCGAGATGTGCCAGGATGGACTCCGTGAGGTACTTAACCCATCAGAGTTTATGCTGAGCGGCAGGCCGGAGGGCGAGCCGGGTTCTGTGGTTGTATGCCTTATGGAAGGAACAAGACCTATTCTTGTAGAAATACAGGCACTTGTATGCCATACTAATTTCGGACTCCCCAGAAGAACTGCGGCGGGTGCCGATTATAACAGGATGAATTTACTGATGGCTGTGCTTGAGAAAAAAATTGGTCTGCAGTTATCCGGCTGTGACGCTTATCTTAATGTCGCCGGAGGTCTTAAGGTCAGTGAACCCGGATTAGACCTTGGAATTGTGCTTGCAATAATGTCAGGATTTAAGAACAGACCTATAGGCAGCAAAACACTCTGCTTCGGAGAGGTTGGCCTTACAGGAGAAGTAAGAGCCGTAAGTCAGGCAAAACAGCGTGTTCAGGAGGCTGTCAAGCTAGGCTATGAAGAATGTATTCTTCCTTATGCCTGTCTTAAATCAATCGGCAAAGAAGACAGGATTAAATTAATTGGAATAAAATCAGTATCCGAATTGAGTAATATCGGGCTGTAGGAAAGAGGTATTATTATGGATTTAAAGAAGACTATTAACGAACTTGATGAATCACAGACAAGAGTTGAAAAACACGCATTTGATGTTATTAATTCTTCGGATACATCACTTAACCTTGTCAAGGAAGGAATTACCAATATTAAAGAAATTGTTGATAATATTGGAGAACTGAATGAACTTATCAAGACTTCAACAGAGAATATCAAGAACTTAGAGGAATTTTCCGATACCATTCAGGAATTTGCCACAGCAGTCGGTAAGATTGCAGGAAGAACCAACATCCTTTCCCTTAACGCCAGCATTGAAGCTGCAAGAGCAGGTGAAGCCGGACGTGGATTTGCCGTTGTTGCCAAGGAAGTCGGAGGACTTGCCGCTCAGTCAACCAAATCCTCAAAGGATATTACAGACACAGTCGAGCACGTAAGGGAATTTGCCAAAATAACAGTTGACGCTATGGCTGATATTTACAAACATTCCGTTGAGCAGAATGAAAAGGCAATGCAGATAGAGTCACTCCTCAACAAAATCCTTGACGCTGCTACAGTTGCCAATGACGAATCAAGAGGAATGGAACATGAAATAGCCGTTCAGAGAGACATCGTTAATAATGTCAGGGACAGCCTTGAATCTGATTCAGAAGAATCAGCAGAAAAAGTTGCAGAATAATACAAAGCAGGACACAAAATACGAAAATTAATTTATTTTATGCTTGCAATTGTTCTAAATATATGATATAAAATACAAGTGGCGTTTTTACAGCCACTGTATAGGGGTATAGTTCAGCTGGTAGAATATCGGTCTCCAAAACCGCAGGTCGTGGGTTCGAATCCTACTGCCCCTGTTATATCGGACCTCCGTTCACGGAATGTGGACGGAGGTTTTTTTGTGTGTAGAGTTGTGGCGCCCCCTCACAAATCTTTTCCAAAAGTGCAGAAAATTAGGAATATTACCGGAACTTCCGGGCAAGCTATTAGTAATATTTGCCGGGGAGCTTTTTTATGGAAAAATATAGTGACAATTTTGAAGAAAATGTAAAATATTTTGGAGAGCTGGTACAGCCTGATAAAAACTTTGACATGATCGTGAAAAAAATTAAAATAGCGGGAAAAAAAGCAACTCTTTTTATGATAGACAGCTTTACTAAAGATGAGCTTATGGAAAAACTTCTGGAGTATTTCTCGGATTTGAAAGAAGATGACATACCTGGGTCAGCTGATGAAATGGCAGATTTAATCCCATATATCGAGGTGGATGTGGAATACAGCCCTGTTAAATCAATCGTGCCGCTTATGCAGGGAATGGTGGTTATGTTTTTGGAGGGGTTTGATAATGTTTTTCTGATTGACTGCAGGACGTACCCCTCAAGAAGTGTATCGGAGCCATGGAAAAACAGGGTGCTGCGAGGCTCAAGGGACGGTTTTGTGGAATCCATTGCAGGCAATGTGGGCCTTATAAGACGCAGGGTAAGGACTAAAGATTTCAGGGTAGAGGCATTAAGTGCGGGAAGACTTTCAAAAACCGATATTGCTATTGCTTATATTGAGGGACTGGCGGACAAAAGACTCCTTGACAATATTAAAAAACGAATTAAAACCATTAATGTTGATGCACTTACCATGAATATTGAAAGCCTTGCCGAAACCCTTTTAAAGGGAAGCTATATCAATCCCTTTCCGAAATTCAAATACACGGAAAGACCTGATTCGGCGGCAGCGGCGGTTTTTGACGGCAATATAGTTGTTTTAATTGATAATTCTCCGGCAGTAATGATTCTTCCCACATCTATTTTTGATATAGCTGAAGAAGCGGACGATTATTATTTCCCGCCGGTAACGGGAACCTACCTTAAACTGTCGAGATACTGCATAGCTGTTTTTTCACTTATTCTTACGCCGGTGTGGGTGCTGTTATTAAACAATCCCGGAAGTGTGCCGGAATGGCTGAAATTTGTATTGATAGAAGAACATAGTTCAACGGTACCTGTGCTTTTGCAGCTTTTTATATTGGAATTTGCCATTGACGGATTACGTCTTGCTGCGGTGAATACACCGACTCTTTTGTCAACACCGTTAAGTGTAATTGCAGGTATAGTTGTAGGCGAATATGCGGTAAGCTCGGGCTGGTTTGACCCGGAAAGCATGTTATATATGGCATTTGTGTCAATAGGAACGTATACACAGGCAAGTTTTGAAATAGGTTATGCCATTAAATTTTTCAGATTAATAATACTTGTTCTGACATGGTTTTTTAATATCTGGGGATTTACTGCAGGCATTCTGATTTTTATTTTGTGCCTTGTGTTTAACAGAACAATATCAGAAAAAAGTTATATATATCCTATTATTCCTTTTAACTGGAATATGTTAAAACGTAAACTGTTCAGGATACGACTTGGAAAAGAAAAATAGGTAAAAATGATGGTATTTTATTGCAAATAATATACAAGTATAGTAAAATATACTCATATTTACCAACGTCAAAGGAGAAGTAATTATGAGTGATAACTACAACAGAGAGGACCTTGATGAAGAAGTTAATAAGGTAATGGAAGATAATACAGAACAGGATTTATCAACAGTCAATGATTCAGAATTAACAACTGATACAGAGGCAGATAATAATAAAGGAGAAAAGGAAAAAGCGGCTAAGAATAAGAAAGAACCTAAGCCAAAGAAAGAGAAGAAGCCTAAGACTAAGGAATGTAAGGAGTCTGATAAACAGGCGTCAACGGAAGAGACTTCCGGAGAAGTTATAGAAGAAAGCACAGCCGGTGAAGATATTAAGACTAAGGTTAAAGATAAGTGTCGCAAGAGAAAAGAACGCAGGGACAAGAAAAAGATGGAGATACTTGATAATCTTGTCGGCGAAGAAAAGGCGGAAGAAGTAATAGAGAAAGTCAAAGAGGCTAAAAAAGGAATATCATTTATGTTCCGTATCCTTATATGTACGATTCTTCCTCTTACATTTATGTTTGCCATTTCACTTCTTTTCACAAGGGATTTCATTGAAAAGACTATTGAAGAGGACAGAACAACCACTTTACAGACAGCTGCTTCAGCAATCAAGAGTGCGTATGTTTACGGATATGAAGGCGAATATATGGTGGACGGTTCGGGAACCCTTTTCAAAGGAGAGACAAGACTTACAGGTAATAATTCCTTGCTTGATACACTTAAGAAAGAGACAGGAATTGAATCAGCCCTTTACTATGGCAATGAAATCAAAATAACATCTATTATGGATGTCAATGGCAGAAGAACATTGGGCAATAAGGCAGAAGAAAATATTTACAACACGGTTATGGAAGGCAATACTTACTATGGTGAGGAAAGGCTTAACAGAGCCGACTATTATGTATGCTATCTTCCATTGTACTCAGACGGCGAAGATGGCGATGTAGTAGGAATGATCTATGTAGGTATCGAGACAACAGGCGATACACAGAGAATAGCAGATAAGACCAAGACATCGGTTATCGGACTCAGTGCAGTATTCCTTGTATCACTTGTAATTGTTACAATTCTTGCAAGACAGATGTCTAAGACCATGAAGAGAATAGATAAGGCACTTGATACAATGTCCACAGGTGATCTTACTGTAACATTTGACGATTCAGACCTTAAGCGTAAAGACGAAATCGGTAACATAGCAAGAACAACACAGGTATTGCGTGACAGATTTACAAAGGTTATCGGTCAAATCAAGGAATCTGTATCCGTTGTTAAGAAAGCCTCTGACAATGTTGACACAATGTCTAACCAGTCAACCAGAACCGTAGAAGGTATCAGCCATGCAATCGAAGAAATTGCAGCAGGTGCATCATCACAGGCGGATGAGACACAGTCAGCAGTAGAACACGTTGACAACATCGGTTCACTTATCAAACATGTTGTTGAAGAAGTAGATGTATTATCAGCCACAGCAGCCAATATGGGTAATGCTGAGAATAATGCGCAGAATATTATGGGCGACCTTGATGAGACAACAGCTAAGACAAGTAAAGCCGTTGAACTTATAGCAACACAGACAGAAGCTACCAATGTTTCCGCAAAAGAAATCGGACAGGCAGTTGAGATAATTACCAACATAGCATCACAGACCAACCTTCTCTCTCTAAATGCAAGTATTGAAGCGGCAAGAGCAGGTGAAGCAGGACGAGGATTTGCAGTTGTTGCATCAGAGATACAGAAACTTGCAGAACAGTCTAACCAGTCGGCAGTTAAGATTCAGCAAATAATAGACGGTCTTACAGTTGAATCCAATAAGACAGTTAAGATTATGGAAGAAGTCAAGAGTGCAGTATCAGATCAGGAAAAGAAGATTCATGAGACTAAGTCAATCTTCGGAACAGTAAGAGATGGCGTTGCGAAGTCAATGGATCAGATTAATGGTATCAGCGATGAAAGTAATGAACTTGACGCTAGCAAGAATAAGATTGTAGAGGTTATCGAATCACTTTCTGCAGTATCTGAAGAAAATGCTGCTGCTACTGAAGAGACTATGGCATCAATCGAAGAACTTACTTCAATGATGTTAGAACTTGCATCATCGGCTAATAAGCTTAATGAACTTGCCGACAATCTTGAGAACAGCGTAAGTGTATTTAAAGTAGAGTAGTATATTAAATGGAGTGTAGAGCATGGTATACATAGTTGTCATACTGGTTGTCCTTGTGGCTGATTTGATTATTAAGGCTAAGATATTGGAGATACCGGAAGCCGGTTTCCCAATTGAAAAGTTTAAAGGAAAAGTTAAGATAGTAAGAACCTTTAATGAAGGCATGGCGGCCAATGTGTTGGACGAGGACCCGGCAAAAGTTAAGAAAATATCATCCCTTGTACTTGTGATATTTCTGATACTTTCACTTCCGTTATTTTTCTCCAAAAAAGGAAGAATCAACAGAAAGCTTGGGGCAGCCCTGATTATCGGGGGAGCACTTTCCAATGTGGCAGACAGATGTATCCGTGGAAAGGTTGTAGATTACATCCAGTTTAATATGGATAAATCAGACAGAATGGAGCGCATGACATATAATATTGCGGATTTCAGCATATTTATCGGCACAGTGCTTTACATGATTAATTCAGGCAGTAAGAAGAGTAAGAAGAATAATAAAAAATAATAAATTAAGAGCTTCCGGACAGTTAAGTGCCCGGAAGCTCTTTTTATAAAATGGTGCCACGAGGTCTTTGGTATTGACATCAAAGCAATTAGGTAATAAATTATTTATGTTAATATAAAAGGAGGACCCGGTAGTATTACCAACTACCGGGCATTTATGAAAAAGAAAAAATAATTATGAAAAGGTTTTCAACTTCATTACTACTTTAGTGTATAATACAAATGTAGATAAAATGTGATTAAATAGTTAACAAACAATGAACAAATATTATGGAGCGGTAAATGGGAACACAGAATTATCAGAAGGAGTTAGACAGACTGCTTGAAACCATGGATACACCCGGGACTTTAGTGCTTCATAGTTGCTGCGCACCCTGCAGCAGCTATGTTTTAAAGTATCTGTCGGAATATTTTAAAATCACTCTTTTGTATTTTAATCCTAATATATCTCCTAAGGAGGAATACGAAAAGCGTGTTGCGGAACAGAAAAGACTTATCGAAGAGATGGAATTTAAGTATCCTGTTACTATGTTAGAGGGCAGATATGAACCATCAGAGTTTTATGAAGCTGTTAAAGGATTTGAAAATGTGCCTGAGGGCGGAGAGCGGTGCTTTATATGTTACGAAATGAGAATGAGAGAAGCAGCTGAATATGCCAGAAGGACAGGTGCAGATTATTTTACTACAACTTTATCAATAAGCCCTTTAAAAAATGCTGACAAGATTAACGAAATAGGTAAAAAACTTGAAGCAGAATACGGCGTCAGACACCTGCCTTCGGATTTTAAAAAGAAGGAAGGCTACAAGCAATCCATAGAGCTGTCAAAGGAATATAATCTATACAGACAGAATTTCTGCGGATGTGTATTTTCAAAGAATGGAGACAAAGAGAATGTATAACTATGAAAGACAGGTAAAATATTATGAGACAGACAAGATGGGTGTAGTTCATCATTCTAATTATATAAGATGGTTTGAAGAAGCCAGGGTTGAATTTATGCGTGACAATGATATATCATATCGTCATATGGAAGAAGAAGGAATTCAGATTCCGGTTGTATCTGTTTCATGCAAATACAAATCTCCTGCCAAATTTGATGATGATGTTATTGTTAAAACATGGATTAAAAAATTTAATGGCATAATTATCGAACTGGCTTACGAAGTGGTTGACAAGAATGACGGACAGATCCGTGTAACCGGAGAAAGTTCCCATTGTTTTGTTGACGATAAGACATTTAAACCTATTAATTTAAAAAGAGAAAGAGAAGACCTTTACAACAGATTTGAAAAGGCAGCAGAGGAATAAGCTATGTGGGCATACGAAAGTGTATTTTATCAGGTATATCCTTTAGGATTTACCGGGGCACCGTTTGAAAATGACGGAGAATTAAGACACGGAATATTAAGATTTATTGACTGGATTCCGCATATCAGAAAAGTGGGAGCTAACGCAATCTATTTTTCACCTGTATTTGAATCCGATACACATGGTTACAATACAAGAGATTACAAGAAAATAGATGTAAGACTGGGAACTAACGAAGATTTCAAAAAGGTATGTGATGAATTACATAAAAATGATATCAAAGTAGTTCTTGACGGTGTATTTAACCATGTAGGCAGAGGACATTTTGCATTTCAGGATGTTCTCAAGAACAGGGAAAATTCACCATATCGTTATTGGTTTAATATTGATTTTAATGGTAATGATGCATGGAATGACGGACTCTGGTACGAAGGCTGGGAGGGCAATTATGACCTTGTAAAGCTCAACCTTAAAAATGATGAAGTTGTAAATTATCTTTTTGACTGTGTAAAATACTGGATAGAATATTTTGAAATTGATGGAATAAGACTTGACGTTGCGTACTGTCTTGACCCTGATTTCATGCATAGGCTCAGAGGCTTTACGGACAGCCTTAAAAATGATTTCTTCCTTGTGGGAGAGACTGTTCACGGAGATTACAACAGGCTTGTCAATGACGGAATGCTTCATTCGGCAACTAATTACGAGTGCTACAAGGGTATTCATTCAGCAATTAACAGTTTGAATCTTTTTGAAATAGTACATTCGCTTTTACGCCAGTTCGGACCGGAAGAATGGACTCTTTACAAGGGCAAACACATGCTTTCATTTGTAGATAACCATGATGTGTCAAGAATCGCAAGTGTAATTAATAATGAGAAAAATCTTCCACTTGCATATGCATTTATCTTTGGTATGCCGGGTATTCCTTGCGTATACTACGGAAGTGAATGGGGCTTCAAAGCCGATAAGTCACAGGGAGACCCTGCGTTAAGACCGTATTTTGAAAACTACGAAGAAAACGCACTTACCGATATAATTGCAGGCTATGCCAAGGTTAAAAAAGAAAGCAAAGCCCTTAATTACGGCAATTTCTACAGTCTTTTACTTACTAACAGACAGTGTGTTTTCGGAAGATGGACAGAAGAAGAGACAGTGCTTGTAGGAATTAATATCGATGATAATGAGTTTAAGGCTGGTTTCAATGCCGGTGCAGATAAAGCAGTAAATATGATAACAGGAGAAACCGTTGATATTGCAAATGGTTTTACAATGAAACCAAACAGTGCATATTTTTTAAGGTTAGTGAAATAAAATGTCAGTAAAAGAAGTTAAAACCAACGCAATGCGTATACTTGAATCGGAAGGTATTAATTTTGAGACAGGTTATTACGAATGCGATGAGTTTATAGATGGTGTTCATACCGCAGACGCTTTGGGACTTCCTCACGAAATGGTGTACAAGACACTTGTAACTGTAGGACACAGTAAGAACTATTATGTTTTTGTAATACCTATCGAAAAGGAAATTGATTTAAAGAAAGCAGCTAAAGCAGTGGGCGAAAAGTCAGTTGAGATGCTTCCGCTTAAGGATGTAACTAACGTAACCGGTTACATAAGGGGCGGTTGTACGGCTGTCGGCATGAAAAAACACTATGTAACAAGGATTGATGAATCTGCCATACTTCAGGACGCTATATATGTGAGCGGAGGGAAGAGAGGAATACAGATTAAATTACATCCGGATGATTTATTAAAGGTTACGAAAGCAGAGTATGCTGATGTGACAGCATAAAATAACTATTTAAAGGAGAGAAAAGGAATGAAGAAAAAAAACGTAGGCGGTATTGTCGCAATTGTTTTAATTGCAATTGTTGTTGTATTTTCACTTGTGACCAATATCAGGGCATTAACAGGTGATGAAAGTGATTACAAGACTGTAACACTTGAAGGTGCAGGAGAATTTTTTGATATGAAATATTCTGTTAATTACATCCCTACAGCAACAGTTCATTATTACTATGGTGTATCTGATGATGTTGACGGAATTATCGTGTTCAGGGCATCTAAGAGCTTTTACAAGAAAAATTTCCTTAGCACAGGATATGCTAAAGGAGACGGTGTTACTGTCAAAGGTAAAATTATCAAATTAAAGGCTAAAGAATCAAAAATGCTTAAAGAGAAAGGAACAAGCTCTACATATTACCTCGGAACAGATAAGGCACTTAATGTGGAATATAAGAGCAATGCTATCAGAGGAATTGTCTTAGCTGTATTTATGATTATACTTGGTATAGTCGGAGTTATCTCAATCAAAAAAGGATTGACAGAAAAGAAAGCATTTATGATTGTTTTCTGGATATTGGTATTTGGCGCTGCAATTTATATTTTGCATTTATTGTCATATGGAGGATTATTCAGCGTATAAAGTAAATGCATAAATAATTACATTTATATTAATAATAAATAAAAATAAAATAATAGTATTAGTTTAAGGAAAAATAAAATGTGTACAGCAGTTTCGTATAAGGTGAATGATTTATATTTTGGACGTACTTTTGATTATGAAGCATCCTACGGTGAGGAAATTGTGTTTATGCCCAGAAAATATCCTTTCAATTTCAGATATGCGGGCAACATGCAGGAACATTTCGCAATTATAGGAATGGCACACATGGCAGAGAATATTCCTTTATATTATGATGCCATGAATGAAAAAGGCCTTTGTATGGCAGGACTTAATTTTGTGGGAAACGCCTGCTATTCCCATAAACATACTGACGGAGATAATATCCTTCAGTCTGAATTTATACCATGGATACTTGGACAATGCACTTCAGTAAAAGAAGCGAGACAGAAACTTGACAGGATATGTATGTTATCAGAAAGCTTTAACGATAAACTTCCGGTATCATCACTTCATTGGATTATTTCAGATAAAGAAGAAAATATTACCGTTGAGTTTATGAAAGATGGTCTTCATATATATGATAATCCTGTGGGCGTGCTTACAAATAACCCTCCGTTTGAGACCCAGATGTTTTTACTTAATCAATATATGGGTTTGTCAGCATCACAACCTGATAACAGATTTTCAGGTAAAGTACCTCTTGAGCTTTACAGCAGGGGGATGGGTGCTATCGGTCTGCCGGGAGATTTAAGTTCCACATCAAGATTTGCAAGAGCAGCATTTGTGAAGCTGAATTCAATAGCAGGAGAGAGCGAAAACGAATGCGTAAACCAGTTCTTCCATATCATGGACACGATTATCCAGCCAAGAGGCTGCTGCGAGGTAAAAAACGGAGAATATGAAATTTCCATATATACAAGCTGCTGTAACGCTGCAAAGGGAATCTACTATTATAAAACATACGACAACAGCAGAATAGCCGGTATAGATATGCATAAAGAAGATTTTGACGGCACGAAGTGCGTATGCTACAAACCTGATAAAACAGATATTTTTATACAGAATTAAACGTATAATAACATTGTTAAAATAATATCAAAAAAGTTGTTGACAACTAAAGTACAAAGTGG